>Ga0315336_1000397_pt1 | contig 127698 bp, 117 predicted proteins | sample ASW5metaG_FD_204512 | JGI IMG/M metagenome (GOLD analysis project Ga0315336, IMG submission 204512) | Ammonia-oxidizing marine archaeal communities from Monterey Bay, California, United States - ASW #5 | ecosystem: Environmental > Aquatic > Marine > Intertidal zone | place: USA: California... | reverse complement strand
TCAATCCAGTCCTGAACCAATCCAAAATGCCCGCCCCGTCGGCGTGGAGCGGTTTATAGGACCATCACCAACCAACGTCAACACCCTATTTCATTTCTTTTTTTAAAATTTCAAGATCTGGTATTCGAGATAGCGCCACTACCCATAAAAGGTCACGGGTTTGACACTATTCTGACTCAATTAGGAACTCATCACTCAAAACAATTGCCAGGATATTGAATCATTAGTAGGAACGAGGCATTCCCAACTCATGCTCCGCCAGAAACGACAGAACTAGATTTGTGGAAATCGGCGCGATCTGATAGAGCCGGGTTTCCCGGAATTTCCGTTCCACGTCATACTCTTCAGCAAACCCAAAACCACCATGTGTCTGCAGGCAAGCCTCCCCCGCAGCCCAAGAAGCTTCAGATGCCAGCATCTTGGACATATTGGCTTCGGCGCCGCAGGATTCGCCCGCATCATAAAGCGCACAGGCCTCTTTAACCATCAAAGCCGCCGCTCTGCTCTGGGCAAACGCACGGGCTATGGGAAATTGAACACCTTGGTTCTGACCGATCGGTCGTCCAAATACAGTACGATCCCGCGCATAGTTCGCAGAGGTTTCTGTGAACCAACGGGCATCACCAATACATTCGGAAGCAATAAGAATACGTTCTGCATTCATCCCCGTGAGAATATACTTAAATCCCTTACCTTCTTCGCCAATAAGGCTGCTCGCGGGAATTCGCATATTATCAAAGAAGACTTCTGTTGTCGCATGATTGATCATTGTTCGAATGGGGCGGATGGTCATACCCTTCCCCACGACGTCCCGCATATCGACAATGAAAACGGAGAGACCCTCTGATTTTTTGGCGACTTTATCCTTCGCTGTCGTTCTCGCCAGCAGAATCATCAAATCAGAATATTCCGCTCGCGATGTCCAGACTTTCTGACCGTTGACCACGTACTCGTCGCCATCCCGAACGGCGATGGTTGAAATACTGGTGGTATCCGTCCCGGCCGTCGGTTCCGTCACGCCAAATGCCTGAAGGCGAAGTTCGCCACTCGCGATTCCTGGTAAATATTGCTGCCGTTGTTCTTCGCTGCCATGCCGTAAAAGCGTCCCCATGGTATACATCTGCGCATGGCATGCTGCGCCATTGCATCCGTTGGCATGAATTTCTTCGAGAATCATCGACGCCACCGTAAGAGAAAGGCCAGCTCCCCCATACTGCTCAGGAATCAACGAAGAAAGCAGGCCGGCTTTCGTAAGGGCGTCGACAAATTCCGAGGGATATGCCCGATCCCGATCTTTCTGTTGCCAATAAGATCCCGGATATTGCTGGCACAGTTGCTGAACGGTTTGCCGTATTTGCCCTGTGACCTCTTCATCCATGTTCTTTATCCTTTTCGCACCTAAAAGCCGTGCAGAGTGACAAAATTTTCAAACTCTTCGCGCTCCGAGATCAGTTTATTTATAATCGCTGTTTCATCTCTATATCCAAGCGCCAACCCGCAGAACAACATTTCCTGATCCGCAAGACCAAGATGCTCTTTCAATGTGTCAGGCCACCGGGCCCAGGCCTCCTGCGGACAAGTATGTAATCCATACTCTCGGGCAAGCAACATGATATTTTGCATGAACATTCCCAGATCCGCATACTGCCCGATTTCCATCTGACGGTGCATAACAAAGAATATACCGACGGGGGCATCAAAAAACCGGAAATTCCTGGAGAGTTGCTTGAGTTTACCGGGGAGATCATCCCGCGGAACACCGATAAGCTCATAAAGCATCTGCCCAACAATCCGTCGCCTTGTTTTATAAGGATCGACCAATTGCGGGGGGTAGACGTTATATTCCGGATCTTCCTCGATCCCTTTTTCGAGCTTTCCGTCAATATCACCGATAAGAGCCGCCAATGGCTCACCAACCAGGACATGAACGTTCCACGGTTGAAGATTGCCACCGGATGGGGCTCGCTTGGCAATCTCCAATATTTCGCGGATTGTCTCTTGCGGAACAGGCGTCGGCAAAAATTGACGCACTGTCATGCGTGTCTCAATCGCTTTTGAAACTTTCACCTCAATCTCCTGTTATCCGAAACCTGTTAATTCATGTCAGGCTATTTCGGCCCGGCCATTGTTCAAAACAATCAAGTCACGTTCTTTAACCCGGCACCGGAAAGACGTTATATTATCGTCATGCCACATTTCCGTAACGATAGTCTCTCCTGGGTATACCGGTGCTGAAAATCGCAATTTCAAAGATTTGAGCTTGGCTGGATCGTAGCCACATGCTTGCTTTACCAATGCATGCCCAGCAACACCTAGTGACGCCAATCCATGCAATATCGGGGCTTCAAAACCAGCAGATTTCGCGATCCTGGGATCCGCATGCAATGGATTGAAATCTCCGCTTAATCGGTAGATAAGAGCTGCCTGATCCAACGTTGGAAGCTCAACAACACTATCCGGAGCACGATCCGGCAGAGCATGAGGTTTAGGTGCTTCAACTGCTGGTCCACCGAATCCCCCATCACCGCGGCAAAAAGTCGTAGAAGACAGGGTGGCCAATAAATCACCGCTTGCTTTCTCCCGGACTTCGCGGGTTGAATACATTAGCGCCCCGCGACCTTCTCCCTTATCGATAATTTCGGTAATTTTCGTCGTGCCAACAACCGTTCCCTCGGCCGGAAGTGTCTTGTGGATCTCGATCCCCTGCTCCCCATGCAGCACTTTCACCCAATCAACACCGAATTCAGGTTGTTTAAGGAAAAAGCCAGGATAAGCAAGTACGACAGACATGGTTGGCAAGGCCAGCATGTCTTCTTCATAGGTGAAACGCAGTTGATCCATATCCAGAGGATCCATGGAGACACCTACGCCTAGCGCATAAAGAATGCTGTCTTTTGTCGTATAAGTCTGCTCGATATCATCGAACTTCCAGTTTACAAGTTTGTCATAATCAATCGCCATTTTCCCCTCCTTACACTGGATCCCAGCAGAAGACATCGCCGGAACGCTCAAGAGGTACGAGAGAAGATTTTACAGCCGGTCCAAAACGCGACGCAACAGTCTCCGGTGTCCAGCCTTCAGACGCTTGCAAATTCCGGATCGGACGTGGTTGGCTCATCAAGCAAATTTCATTATTTCGAACGACAAATATCTGTCCCGTAATATCTGCTGCGGCATCTGCCAATAGATACACAGCGAGCGGTGCAATTTTTTCAGGCGTCATTTGCTGAATTTTTGCAACGCGTTCACGTTCAGCGTCGGTTCCTTGAGGAATAGTGCCAATCAAGCGAGACCATGCAAAGGGCGAAATACAGTTCGAGCGGACACCAAAGCGAGACATATCCAATGCAATTGACCGAGACAGACCAGCAATACCTAGTTTTGCAGCCGCATAATTGGCTTGTCCGAAATTACCGATCAAGCCGGATGTCGATGTCATATGTACGAACGAGCCGCTTTGCTGCTCCCGAAAATAAGGCGCCGCGGCACGGCTGACATTGAAGCTTCCTTTCAAATGCACCGCAATAACCGCATCAAATTCTGCTTCCGACATTTTGTGAAAAATGACGTCGCGAAGAATACCGGCATTATTGACAATACAATCAATGCTTCCGAAGTTTGACCGCGCATCTTCGATCATTTTACCGGCATCATCAGCATTGGCGACATTTCCGAAATTAGCAATCGCCTCTCCGCCTGCGTCCGCGATTGTTTTAACCACTTCCATTGCCGGAATTTGATCCGCTCCGTCGCCTTGCTCAGTTCCGCCAAGGTCATTAACAACGACTTTCGCGCCATGCTCGGCGGCCATAATCGCTATTCCACGGCCAATTCCACGACCTGCGCCGGTGACAACAACTACTTTACCTTGAAGCATTTTTTCTTCTGACATCTCAGTCCCTTTATTCTTGTTTTTTGTTAATCCACGAGACACTAACATTCATGAATGAATGTTTCAATCGGCAAATTAGTGTGCCAGAGCCTTTCATGGATATTGAGTTGAATTATACGCAACGGTTAGTCGCCGTCGACTCAAATATTGCTGCGCGAATAAAGCTTTTTCAGACGTTTATGTCAGACTACTTTTTTCCGGCTTTAGCTAGAGATTGTATGGAAGATGAGGCTACCACTCTTCTTTCGTTTGCATAGGCTTCATGATTCCGCTCTATGTCCTTCGAATTATAGTAATAATTCACCAGTAATCCGGCTGATTGAGACAAACCATTGACGGATTTGTCACCCATCCAATTGAGCTGCTCCAGCCGCGCACCATTTCCAAGGTGAAAACGTGCTACGGGGTCGAGAGGTCGTTCCCGGCTTTTTTCATTCACCAAGTAATGCGCGCAGAGTTTTTCCAGCGGCTCTTTCAATTGATCAAGGATCGATGCGTTTTTAAACCATTCTTTTTCCCTCAGTAACGATTTAGCGGCGCCAATTTCCTTGAAAGGAATTCCACCAACTTTCCCTTTCACGGACTTGAGCCATTTCATAAAGCCCGGGATTGGCGACAAAGTCGCAAAATGTTTTAGGTTTGGCAGTTCTGAAGAAAGCTCAGCCACGACTTGCTTAATCAAGAAATTGCCAAAACTTATGCCTTTCAATCCATCCTGACAGTTACTAATGGAATAGAAAATGGCTGTATCCGCTTTTCGCGGATCTCCCCTCTCCGCTCCCTGTTGTAATAGAGGCTGCACCGCGTCGGCCAATCCTTTTACCAACGCAACTTCCACAAAGATTAATGGTTCATCTGGTAGGGCCGGATGAAAAAAAGCGAAACATCGTCGATCACTATCGAGCCGTCGACGTAAATCCTCCCAACCATCAATTTCATGAACCGCTTCATACTCAATCAATTTTTCCAGAACAACCGCTGGCGTGCGCCAATCGATCCGTTCCAGAGATAAAAATCCACGATTGAACCAGGAGCTGAGGAGATGCCGCAAGTCATCATCGACAGATTTTAGCTGAGGATACTCACTCAATTGGCTCACCAGGAATTTTCGCATCGCCACAATCGCCGCCGTACCTCCCGGCGCAAAATTTACCCGGCGCATAAGTTCCTGCCGCGGCGCCTCAATGGCGGCACTCAAGTATTGATAGTTCTGAGGGCTCTGATCCATTTGGTAAGCAGTCACCGCTTTATCAATACGACCTTGATCTGGGGACATTTCAGTATCCAGAAACAACAGAAAATCGAGCTGTTCTTTCTCAGACAAACCTACCCAAACCTCAACGACCTCTCTGGCGAGCGCCATCCCCGACGCTTCGCCTTTTTGCGTCAATAAATCCCGGCAAAGACCCTCAATACTGTGGTTTCGGGATTTTCCTGTTCCCAAATCAAGCAGCTCCCGTCCCGTATCGGCGATCGAATTGAAAATCTGCGAAACAAATGTCGGACTCATCGTCTATCTTATCCCATAATTTTAGTTGGCAACCAGGTCGCAATTTCTGGAAACACACATAAAATAACGATGCCAACGACCATGCACAGCATGAAAGGAAGTGCGCCTTTCAAGATTGTCGGCAGAGATATTTCAGGAGCAATCCCGTTAATCACATACAGGTTTAATCCCACTGGTGGCGTAATCAAGCCAATTTCCATATTTATGGTCAGTATTACCGCAAACCAATAGGGGTCAAATCCTGCACTAATTATTATGGGGAGCAATATTGGCGCTGTCATGACAATCACGGCAACTGGCGGCAAAAAGAATCCGGCAACCAATAAAAAGACATTGATCATAGCCATCAAAACCCATTTATTTACGTCAAGTGCCGCTATATATTCCGCGACGGACTGTGTGACGAACAAACTGGATAAAGTATAGGCAAACAGCGCGGACGACCCGATAATCATTAGGATCATAACGCTTTCACGTGTCGAGCTACTCAGAATTTCCCAAATCTTTTTTGGTTGAACAATTTTATAAATCACGGCAACCAGAATGAGACAGAAGAAAGCGCCAACACCGGCCGCTTCTGACGGCGTCGCGACTCCACCATAAAGCACGAATAAAATGCCCACAACGATGGCCAGAAACGGCGCAACACGCGGAAGTATTTCGATTTTTTGACGCCAGGAAAAACTCCCTATTCTTTCACGAAAATCGTACCCGCTCCGCCAGGCAAAAAAAATGGCCCAAGCCATGAATAAAACCGTCAGCAAAAGTCCTGGTAAGACGCCAGCCAGGAAGAGACGCCCGATAGATGTCTCCGTTGCAATGCCATAGACGATCATAGTGACCGAGGGCGGTATCAGAATTCCCAAGGTGCCGCCAGCGGCAATAGCACCAGTTGCGAGGCTGTCGGGGTATCCCCGTTTTTGCATTTCCGGGATCCCCATCTTACCGATCGCCGCACAGGTGGCAGGTGAAGATCCACTCAGAGCTGCAAAAATCGAGCAAGCCCCAATATTGGATATTATCAAACCGCCTGGTACGCGCGTCAGCCACCGATCAAGTGCCTCAAAAAGATCTTTGCCCGCGGGAGACGACGCCACGGCGGCACCCATAACAATAAACATCGGGATAGAGACCAGTGAAAATTCGCCTATCCCCGCAAAGAAGGTTTCTGCAATGACAGTCAGACTATCCAGGCCTTCGAAAAAAGCCAGAAAAGCGATTGATACAAGACCCAATCCAAAGGCAACGGGCATCCCTGTCGCAAGGAGGAGTATAACGACAACAGCGGCGAGCAAACCAATAACAAGGGGATCCATATTATTCCCCTTCCAGCAGGTTATCAGGTTTTGCAAACGGTTCCTGTAGATTAAACGCAACCGCCAATATGTCAGCTACATATTGGACACATAGCAACAACAAGCCCACGAACATAGGTAAGTACGGGATCCATAACGGCAATTCCCAAATGGTATCAGTTCGCCATCCTGTCTCATAGGCTTCGAAGAAGAACTCATAAGACTGCCAGGTTAATACAGCACAGAAAGTAAGCGCCAACGCTGCAGCAACGAGTGCAAGCAGCTTTCGTCCAGCCGGTGACAGATAATGTGGCAACAAGTCAACATTTACGTGTCCTTTAACCAGCAGGACATATGGACTGCCGAGAAACGTCGCTGCCACGATCGCGTAGGTGACATATTCCGTCTGCCAAACTGTCGATGCGTTAAGAAAATAACGCAAGACAACCATTTGACAAACCACAAGAATGGCAGAAGTGACAAGTAACGCCGCCAAAACGCCAAACAGCCTTGAAAGAAATTGTATGAAATGGATAAAACTAGACATATCAGTTCCCCGCCGCGGGTAAAACGAAAAACTCCTGGCATTGCCCCCTCGACAATACCAGGAGTTTTAGGCAATCGATTTAGTCGACAGCCAATGCTTTCTTAATCAGAACATCACCACCCGGAACTTTTTCCGAGAATGATTTATAAGATGTTTCATTGGCGATATCGCGCCAGGCTTTCGCCTGTTCCGGCGTCATGGTTACGACTTCAACACCAGCATCAGTATAGGCCTTTACAAGTTTATCATCGAGGCCCTTGGCCGCTCCAAAGAAAAATTCTTCAGCGACTTGACCAGCCGCCATCAAGGCGTCTTGCTGCTCTTTCGTAAGCTTGTCATAGCTCTTCTTGGACATCAAAAGTGGTTCATACATAAACCACAGGGCATTGTCGCCAGGTGCCGTTAAACATTTTGCCTGCTCGTAAATACGGTAAGAAACAAAACTGCCGGAACTCGTGTTGGCAGCATCGAGAACACCGGTTTGCATTGCGCTGTAGATTTCCGAACTTGGCATAGAGGCTATGGATGCCCCTGCACCAACAAGCATTTGTTCAAAAGCCTTACCGGCGGCACGTGTCACCTGCCCCTTCATTGTCTCCGGACCCGTAATACAAGTTGATTTGGAGGCAAAACCACCGGCTAACCATGCATCTGCGAGCACTACTACGCCTGCATCATTGATAATCTTTTTGATGTCATCCATAAAAGGTGAACTATTTAAACGCATCGCATGATCATGGTTCTTCACAAGACCAGGCATAAGTGTTGCATCAAATTCCGGATGGCGACCTGCAGCATATGCCAACGGAAATGCAGAAATATCAAGCTGCCCCTTTACCATCGCACCCCATTGCTCTTTAGGCTTATAAAGGCTCTTACCCGGATATACTTTCACATCGATGCCAACGTCCGCATTGCCGACTTCGCGGGCAATAATTTGTACCATCTCGTCACGCACGTCACCCTTACCGCCTGGCCATTGATGCGAGGCCTTGAGCGTTTCTGCCTGAGCAGTAATGCCAGTTATAGCGGATAGCCCGACAGCCATTGCGATGGCTAACGGCACAGATTTTGATAAAAGATTTCTTGTTTTCATTTTGCTGTTCCTCCCAGAACCAGAGCTGCTTTGACGCGTCCTCAAAGCAATAGGAATAGTTGTCGTCTACCTTCTTTAATGGCGACTGACTGCTAAGGATTGTATGTGAGATTTTTTCTCTTGTATACAAAAATTAATTCCCTGCACACAAAAATAGTGTTAGACTGATACGGAATTATGATCGGATGCATTATGTCAACTTCGCGCGCTAGCGAACTCTTACCTGTATTGGAACAGGAAATTGTCACCGGCACTCTGTCGCCAGGAACTCGGCTGGATGAAACCATTCTTGCCGAACGGTTTGGTGTATCACGGACACCGGTCCGAGAGGCGTTAAACCGTCTATCAGCTACCGGCCTGATTGAAATCAGACCACGTCGGGGGGCAATTGTCGCCGAGATTTCGGTACAAGACCTTATGAACATGTTCGAGGTTATGGCGGAGCTTGAGGCAATGTGTGCCAAATTGGCTGCGCGACGGATTACTCCCGATGAGAAAAAAGCTCTGTTGGATGCACATGAAGCATGTGATGCACTTGCCGGTGGGGAACTGCATGATTTATACTATGAACGCAACACTCACATGCATAATTTGATTTACCAGGCAAGCCACAATAGTTTTCTGGAGAAGCAAACAAAAGATCTTCGCCAACGATTATCGCCACATCGCAGGTTACAAGTTCGAATTCCCGGACGCATGGTTTCCTCTTCAAACGAGCATGGCGCGCTTGTCGCCGCTATTCTCGACGGCAATCCCGCACTTGCAGAAAAACTTACACGCGATCACGTTACTATACAGGGAGAGCGGTTTACCGATTTTCTAGCGACACTCCCTGCTCACTATCTTCGTAATTCCGCTTAGCGATTAAAAGTACCGATAGCACATCATGACAAATAAAAACCTTTACACTCTTTTCGAAGAGCATTTTCCAGCTGACAAATCATCGACAGCGTTTGAAGGGCCGAATGTTCAAACATATAGTTTCGGACAAATCGGCGATCAATCCGCGCAGATGGCCAATTTTTTGACCGATCGCGGCGCAAAGCCGGGCGATCGGATCGCAGTGCAGGTTGGAAAGTCAGTAGAAGCTGTTATTCTTTACCTCGCCTGCTTACGCGCAGGATTGGTTTATCTACCACTAAATACAGCATATAAAGCTGCTGAAATTGAGTATTTTGTTGGCGACGCCTCCCCGGCCATCGTTATATGCGACCCCTCTTCTTTAACGGAGATTTCTGAAATCTCTAAAAAAGCTGGCGTATTGCAGGTCCTGACCCTTGATACGGACGGTTACGGCAGCCTAGTAGATGGAACCGCACAACTTTCCACAGAGTTTAATACTGTCGCGCGCGCATCAGATGATCTAGCAGCAATTTTGTATACGTCCGGGACAACCGGTCGATCCAAGGGGGCAATGCTGACGCATGACAACCTGGCATCCAACGCGCAATCCCTTCACAAGGCCTGGCATTTTGAGGAGAAGGACGTACTTTTGCATGCCCTCCCGATTTTTCATGTTCACGGATTATTCGTCGCACTCCATTGTGCGTTGTTAAACGGCAGCAAAATTATCTTTCTGACTAAATTTGACGCAACGACTGTGCTTGACTATCTTCCTAAATCTACAGTGTTTATGGGGGTTCCTACCTTTTACGTCAGATTACTTTCCGAACCAGCTTTATCAAGCGAAACCTGCCGCAATATGCGCTTGTTTACTGCGGGCTCAGCGCCGTTACTTGAAGAAACATTTAATGCTTTTACAGAAAAAACCGGTCACGTTATTCTTGAGCGCTATGGAATGACTGAAGCCGGAATGATTACCACCAACCCCTACGAGGGAGAACGTAAAGCAGGCACGGTTGGTTTCCCACTGGATAATGATGTTCGCATCGCAGATGATGCGGGCAATGTTGTACAGGATGGAGAAATCGGCATCCTCGAAATTAAGGGGCCGAATATTTTTAAAGGATATTGGCAAATGCCGGAAAAGACGGCGGCCGAATTCACAAGCGATGGTTATTTTATTACAGGAGATATGACACGTAAAGGTGATGACGGATACTATCGAATAGTAGGCCGGTCGAAAGACCTTATTATTTCAGGAGGATATAATGTTTATCCAAAGGAAATTGAAAGCTTCATAGATGAAATGCCCGGAGTTGAAGAAAGTGCTGTGGTTGGACGTCCACATCCCGATTTCGGAGAGGCTGTAATTGCGTTTGTTGTCCCGGCACCTGACACCCCTAACTTACAAGCTACTGATGTCACAACTTACATAAAAGAGAAGCTCGCTAATTTCAAAGTGCCGAAACAAGTTTATGTAGTCGACGCATTGCCACGCAATACCATGGGAAAGGTTCAGAAAAACGCTTTACGCGATCGCGCCCTAGAAGATACCTAATCTTCAAATATTCACGCTTCCTGCCGTTTCAAATAAGCATTAACTTTGGCCCGGTTTCCACAAGTCGACATGGAACACCAACGCCGCCGGCCATTTCGAGATAAATTTACGAAATATAGGCCGCAGTCTTCATTTGCGCATACTTTTGTCTTTTCCGGATGATCAGAAGCCAAGAAATCCGCTATATCACGAACTATCGGAAATAGAAGTTTTTCCGGACCTTCTTCCGCAATAACAGATTTGAGCTCCATACCGTCTTCTGTCGGCACAACTTTGTGAAAGCTCTTAAACGCCGCAAGATGGCTGTTAATTTCCTCGAAAAACCCGGGATCAGCCGGCCAACCTTGCGCCATTTGTGTCAGCACGGATTTAAACGTCGTTCGCAACTTGGTCAAATTATCCACAACAGCCTGACATCGGCCGGGATTTTGAAACAGGAACATATGCAAATCGGAAGCTTCATCTTCGTGAAGATGACCATGGGATTTTAGGAAAGTAACGAGATCTTCAAATGTACTGAGGCCATCAGCTTCCTGCCCAATGCGTTCGTGACTATTGGCAAAATCGATTGCCAAGCGGCCACCCAACGTATAATACCCTTCTGTATTCACAACTCCTGCTTTCACAAGAGCACCTAACTTCGCCACACGCCTACTCCGATTATTTCATTTTAAAAAAGCGTCGATCTGACTGCATGTCAAATTCTACACCGATATATCTGATTATACTAGTTTAAATACTAAAAATTAACCATATTTTTTTATAAACACTAATATAAAAATAATTAGGAAAATCTTCTAAAGAATTGTTTTGCAAAACAAATTTTAACTTCCGTCGCCGATCCATATTTTGCCCAAACCCACTGATCAGCTTTTATCTATCGGCGTCTTATTCGAATAGACTGACATACTCATGAAATCTGGCAAAAATAAGGTACGGTCAAGGAATACTTACCAATTTTCCGTAACAAGAGCCGGCAAACAATTGTTTTTTAATAGTGTTTCCTCAAGTTTCCTCCTGTCCTCAACTTTGCGCAATTTATCTTTCAACACCTGAAGAGACCGTGCAGAGTATTTCGCGATCTGCTGGTTAAAAGAACCCATTGGTAATTCGACAGTAAATTCACTGGCCTCTTCAAATACTGCTTTGGAATTTGCAACACTCCATGGCAGGTACAACTCCCCAATTTCGGCTTTAATCAGCGGCTCCAATGTTGGTGCAATATGCTGCCAATCATCCCAGTCTCCCATTTCTGTCGGATTCAGCATACGTTCAATCCAGGAAACAACTTCGGGAAAATTCTTGAGGATGAGAGACTTTGTTGTTGGCTGCAACATGCAACTATATAATTGGCCCCATATTCCGAAATCGGCAAAACTGGGCCGCCCTCCAAAAATATATGGTCTGCGTTTTAAATGACGTTCCAGCTGCATCAAAAGTGTATCAAGTGAGCTTTCAATGATTTCCCTGGTACCGTCATGGGAGCCAACAAATCTCAACCTTGGAACCATCCGGGCTCGAATTTGGGTCGCCAACTGCTCTCTTGCATTGGCGTCACCCTTGGGCAACGAAGAACGCGCTAAACCGTCGGCGACAGCAATTTGGTCGGCATCATTCCACCATCGGTAATGAAACATGGGTTTATTGACCCATTCATCTCCATAATCTTCAAGTAGAAAAGATAAAAAAGAAAGCTCCGCATCATTTGGTTGAATGGAATTTTCCGGAAACCGAGTTTCCATCAACTCCATAATAGGTGTTGAATCCTGTAGAACTTCATCATTTGGACCCGCCACAAGGGGAACAAGAGGTAACTTCGCCAGCTTCTGAAATTCAGCAAAGTTATCCTGGGTACGAGGCCGCCACTCATGCGGAATGTTTTTGTATCTAAAATAAGACCTGACTTTAACCGAAAACGGCGAATATTCGGAACCATAGAGTATGTAATTTTCTTCAGACACTTTACCCCACCTCATTATTTTGCGTTATAATTATTATCGTTTACAGACGCCTATCAATACTAAAGAAAAATATCGAGAAACTCAAAAAAGTTCGTTATGGCAGGGCATTCTGCTATAAATAGAACACAAAAAAAAATAGGAAACGAAACCTGATTATGAATATCCCTGACTATTTCTCGCCGACCTATGCTGTAGCCCGCCAACAATTTTTGGACGCCTGCAAATCTCATCGAATTTCTGTAGAAAGCCATTTAAACGAGCACGCAAAAGGCGCCGAAGGTGAAGAGCTATACATGGACGTCGCCAGAATTGGGCCCGCCGATGCCAGCAAGATTCTGATCATCTCATCCGCAACGCATGGTGGAGAAGGTTTTTGTGGATCCGGAGTTCAAGTAGGGATGCTGCGAAACGACATGTTTGCCACGTTGCCAAAGGATACAGCTGTTTTACTTATCCATGCGATCAACCCATATGGATTTTCGCATGTTCGACGAGTGAACGAAAATAACATCGACCTCAATCGAAACTTTCTCGATTTTTCCGAAGATCTTCCGGAGAACCCAGACTATGCCGAAGTACATCCCTTGATTATTCCAGATGATTGGGGCGGCCCGGCACAAGCGGCCGCGGATACAAAAATTCAAAACTACATTGCTGACAAAGGCCTCTCAACCTATCAGGCCGCCGTAACCGGGGGTCAGCATATTCGCGAAGACGGCGTATTTTTCGGTGGTTTCGAACCGTCCTGGACAAACAGAACCTTGCGTAAAGTGGTATCCAAAAATGCCGGCGAAAGCAAGCACCTGGCTCTCTTGGATTTTCATACAGGTTTGGGTCCCTATGGGCATGGCGAACCGATTTATGTCGGCGATCCCGCTGGACTTCCACGCGCGATGGAATGGTATGGGGATGATGTTACATCACCGGAAGCAGGCACCTCTTCTTCCGCAGTGGTACGCGGCACGATCGATAACGGCGTCACGCAAATGGCACCCAACGCTTCCCATACCTGCGTTGCAATCGAATACGGAACTCTTCCTGTCATGGAAGTATTAAACGCACTGCGGGCAGACAATTGGCTCTATGTTAACGGTGACATTGACAATGAACAGGGAAAAGCCATCAAAAAACAAGTCCGTGACGCCTTTTACTGTGACGCAGATGACTGGAAGAAAATGATCTGGGACAGGGGCATTTCCATGGTTCAAATGGCTCTAGCCGGACTAGAAAAATCCTAACTCCTGAGTATTAAAGGAGTAGTATCTACGACAGGTATCGTAAAAACTACTCCTTTAATGATCCAGAAATTCCAGGTGTTCTGCGGATTTATTTACACGTAATTTAATCACGCGCCTCAGACATCTTCAAGCTCGAGTCCTTTGTGAGACAGTTTATCTAATCTCGGCATCAGATCGAGTAATTCCCGCGTATATGCTGCTTTCGGATTTTCAAAAAGAGTTTCCGTCGGCGATACTTCGACAAGTTTCCCCATTTTCATGACACCAACCCGATCACACATCTGACGGATAACGGGCAGATCATGACTAATGAATAACATTGTCAGACCAAGTTCTTCCTGCAAGTCTTTGAGAAGATTCAATATTTGCGCCTGAATAGATACATCCAATGCCGAAGTTGGTTCATCACATATCAAAAAACGGGGGCGCGTCGCGAGCGCTCTAGCAATGGAAATACGTTGCCTTTGACCTCCTGAAAATTCATGGGGAAAACGGACAGCTGCTTGCGCCCCTAAACCCACATGATCAAGCAAATCCATTACGATTTGCTCAACTTCTCGATTGTTGGAAGCCAATTTATGAAACCTGATCGGCTCGGCGACGATATCCATAACTCGCATCCGGCCATTCAAGGATGAGAATGGATCCTGAAAGATCATTTGCATTTGTCTGCGGAAATAGTCCAACTCGTCGGCAGACTTGATTTTCGTCAAATCTGTTCCGGCAAAATTCACTTCGCCCGCCGCCGGGGTATAAAGGCTACACACCATGCGAGCGACTGTTGATTTCCCGCTTCCACTTTCCCCGACCAATCCAAAAACTTCGCCTTGCTCAATATCGAAAGATACATCATCAACAGCGTTAAACATGATGCGATTGCGCTTCAACAGCGCCGGCTTGGTGACAAAAGTCATAACAAGGTTTTTCAGACTTAAAAGTGGACCGTCCACATCGTCAAAATCTCTTACTTTTCCAAGCCAATGAGTCGAGAGATCGAGATCTTTAGTCCGTTCGCCCTCTTCCTCAATGTAATTTACCATCGGGAATCTTTTTAGGCGAATGTCTGGGCGTGGTACTGCGCTAATCAAGCTTCGAGTATAAGGGTGGTCGGGGTCGCCAAGAATTTTAGCGGTCGTTCCCTCTTCCACCAACTTGCCGTGATACATCACGGCAACGCGATCCGTAATATCCGCTATAACACCCATATCATGGGTGATAATCAACATGCCGACTTGCTTGTCCTTACACAACCGGCGCATCAATTCCAGTATTTGCGCCTGAATGGAAACATCAAGTGCTGTCGTTGGTTCATCCGCAATAATTACTTCCGGTTCAGCACAAAGCGCGAGCGCAATAACAACCCGCTGCCGCATGCCGCCAGAAAATTGATGTGGATAGTTTTTAATGCGCAATTCAGGCTCTGGAATACCTACTTGCCGCAATAAATCTACAGCCCGTTCCTGGGACTTTTTCTCGCCAAGCTTCAAATGCAAGTCAATCGTTTCCACAAGTTGCTGCTCAACAGTTTGCAGCGGATCAAGGGACGTCAGCGGATCCTGAAAAATCATCCCAATGCGGCGACCCCGAATTTTCCGCTTATTTTCGGCAGATAACGTATCGATTTGCTCTGTTTTCAAGAGCACATGACCCTCGGTCATTTCTCCCGGTGGCTCCAATAAGCCAATAACGGCATTGCCGATCGTTGACTTACCCGCTCCGGATTCGCCAACAACACCCAAGACTTCGCCCGGCTGGACCGTCAAGGTAACATCATCAACGGCAACAATCGTACCATGACGGCTGGGGAATTCGATCCGGAGGTTATTGATATTAAGTAGATCCATTTTCGCCTCCTATCGCAATTTCGGGTTAAGGGCATCACGCAACCAGTCGCCCAAAAGATTTACAGCAAGTACCAAAATCACTAGGGCAGCGCCCGGGAAGATGGTGATCCACCAATCACCAGAGAACAGATATTCATTCCCGATACGAATAAGCGTACCCAGAGAAGGCGTCGTTGGCGGTACTCCGACCCCCAAAAACGATAGTGTCGCCTCAGTAATGATGGCGAGAGCCAAATGGATCGTCGCAATCACCATGACCGGCCCCATAACATTTGGCAGCACGTGACGGCGTAAAATCGTCATAGGCCGAATTCCAATCACCCGAGCCGCCTGTACATATTCTTTGTTCTTTTCAACGAGTGTTGAGCCGCGAACTGTCCGCGCATATTGCACCCATCCGGAAATTCCAATGGCAAAGATCAATACGTATATTGATAGATCTGTGTGCATTTCCTTGGGGACGATTCCCCGTGCGACACCATCAATAAGTAAAGCAATCAGGATCGCAGGAAAGGAAAGCTGAATATCTGCGATACGCATGATAATGGCATCTGTACGTCCGCCGACATATCCGCTGATCAAGCCAAGAGCAATACCCACAATCATGGCAAAAATCACAGACGAAAATCCTACAATTAAGGAAATGCGAGCTCCATACAGGATAGTCGAGAGAATGCCCCGCCCCTGATCATCCGTTCCAAGCAGAAACCTTAAATCGCCAAATTCATTCCAAGCTGGCGGCATGCTCGCATCCATAATATCAATGGCCGCCAGATTGAAGGGGTCTTGGGGCGCTAATAGTGGGGCAAAAGTTGCCCCGAGGATCATAATTGCTGTTACGATTAAGGAAACTATCGCAACAGGATTTGCTTTAAAACTAAACCACACATCACTATTAAAAAAGCGCTGCAGGCGTGTCTTTTCAACTGTTTGTTCCATGCAGCTCTCCTATGTGTCGCTATCGGCGCGTAAGCGTGGATCGACAGCATAATAAAGGATATCAACCACCATATTGATTATTACGAAGAAGAAGGCGATTAGAACGAGATATGCCGCCATAATGGGGATATCCACGTCTGCAATTGCCTGAACAAAAAGCAGGCCCATACCCGGCCACTGAAAGACGCTTTCCGTAATAATGGCAAAGGCAATGAGGGCGCCAAGTTGCAGTCCGGTAATCGTAATGACCGGCACCAAAGTATTTTTCAACGCATGCTTAAAATGGACGGCCCGGTCAGGCAGTCCGCGGGCTTTTGCAAATTTTACGAAATCTGTACGAAGGACCTCAAGCATCTCGGCCCGCACCAGCCGCATAATCAAGGTCATTTGAAAAAGAGCCAGAGTTATGGACGGCAAAATAAGTGATTTTAGGCCCGAAATTGTTAGAAATCCGGTCGTCCACCAACCATAAATATCGACAACATCTCCTCGTCCGAATGTCGGCAGCCACCTAAGCACTACGCCAAATAGCAATATAAGAAGAATACCAATCAGAAAGGTTGGTAGCGACACACCCACAAGTGAAAGAGTCATAATTGACTTGGATAGCAACCCTTCACTTCGCAAGGCCGTATAGACACCGCATGGAATACCGATACCTAGAGCAAGAATTGCGGAAACAAAGGATAGCTCCAATGTCGCAGATAATCTTTCTAGAATAAGCCCACTGACGGGCCGTCGATATTTGTAGGAAGTTCCGAAATCGCCCTGAATTGCGTTTAAAACAAAACGACCATATTGAACAATAAACGGATCGTTTAGTCCCAATTGCTCCGTTAACGCCGCTCTTTCTTCGTCCGTCGTATCCTGACCAACCATATTATTCACAGGATCGCCGACATAACGGAACATCGAAAATGCTATCAATGCGACGGTCAACATGACAACGACGGATTGCAACAACCGTTTAAATATAAAGGATATCATTTTTTATAAACCAAAATCAGGCTCAGAAAAGAATCAAGGCCTGCTTAACATAAAGCAGGCCTTGAGCAACGCTATACTATTTTACGACGACGTAACGGTAGTCAAGTACGTTATCCGCACGTTGGTTTACAGTAACGCGATCACTAACACCCCAGGACAAGGGCTGCTGGTGAATTGGCAAATAACCAAATTCGTTCTTAAGAATATCAAAAGCCTCAGAAATCATAGCATTCCGCTTGTCTTGATCTGTTTCACTACCGACTGCGGCAGCAAGTTCATCAATCTTTGGGTTACAATAATTTCCTAGGTTAAAGAGACCACGTTTGGTTTCTTTGTTCTGACACGCAATCAGTGAAGACAAAACATTTTCACTATCCATTGTGCCTGGTGTCCAACCTAGCAGATAAAAACTTGTGTCATATCCACCAGTTTCAAGAACTTTACCGAAATACTTGGATTTTGGTTGAGCGAGAACATTCACTTTAACGCCAACCTTCGCCCACATGGATGCGGCAGCCTGACAGATTTTCTCGTCATTGACATACCGGTTATTCGGGCAGTCAATTGTCACTTCAAAGCCATCAGGATAACCTGCTTCTGCAAGCAATGCCTTTGCTTTTTCCGGATCATAAGGATATGGCAGGTTCAATGCTTCATTAAATCCATTGATCTGTGGTGCAACCATCAAACCAGCTGGCGTAGCTGCATTCCGCATGACCTTTTGCTTGATCGCATCTAGGTTTAACGCATGAGCCATAGCCTGACGAACCTTGATGTCCTTAAACGGGTTTTTACCTTTGATGTTAGAATACAATAACTCATCACGAGACTGATCCATACCAAAGAAAATTGTCCGAGCTTCTGGTCCGGCCAATGGCTTTACGCCATCAGATTCTTCCAAACGCTGCCAATCCTGTACAGGAACCGGATAAACCAAATCCAGCTCGCCTGAAACCAAAGCCGCCACACGTGTCGCAGCTTCTTTAATTGGCGTGAAATCAATTTGAGTTACGTTTGATGGAATTTCCTTCCAATAGTTCTCATTGCGAACCATAACTGTCTTAACGTCAGCCTGGTTGCTTTTTACCATGAACGGGCCAGTTCCATTTGCATTCAAGTTAGCAAAGTTTCCTTTGTCATCCCCTGTTGCAGATGTCGCATTCGTCGTACCGTTTGCTTCTGACCATTCTTTATCCATGATGTAAAGGAAATTCAAATCCCGTACCAAAATCGGATTAGGTGCTGGCGTTTCTACAAGTATCGTAAAATCATCAACTTTCGTGATATTTTTAATTTTACCAGCACGGGTTTTTTGGTCAGACCCTTTGCTTCCAGCCCGCTGCCAAGTGAAAATCACATCATCCGCAGTGAAATCCTGTCCACCGTGAAATTTAACACCTTTGCGAAGCTTAAATTCCCAAGTCGTCGGAGTTACGGTTTTCCAGGATTCTGCCAATCCCGGGATTACCTGCATATTTTCATCATAAAGGACCAAACCTTCATAAATATTGCCGAGCGTCCCGAGCAGAAATGATTCATTAAGTGAATGCGGATCCAGAGAACTTAAGTCTCCCTGGAACGCAAATTTAAACTCTTTGGCCTGAACCGGTGCTGCAACTGCAATTGCTGCAGCAGCCACCGCGGCCAATAGTCCTGTACGTAGTTTCATGTTAACTCCCTGTCAGTTAAATAGTACTTGTTAGTGTAGTAACCCGAATACGGGCTTTCTTTTGACCACATCATTAAAACATGTGCAGCCGTTGGAATTGAGACTAACCAATAGTTTTTTCTATGTCCATGGGCATCCAAGCAATTTCATTACTTGCCTAATCTGTCGATTAACTTGGTAATAAATTGTTCGGAGGCCTTCACTTGGCTAATTTCAATATACTCGTTAGGCTGATGAGCAACGCCTATGGAACCAGGTCCGCATATTACGGTTGAGAAACCGGCTTCCTGAAACTGCCCTGCTTCAGCCGCATATGATACAGCACTCACTTCATTTTGTCCGGTAATAGCTTTACACAGCATTTCTGCTTCACCGTTATCCTCCGGCCGCAAGGCAGGAACAGTTGACGTTAGCTCTGTAACAATACTTGCTTCGGGTGCAATTTTTCTCATTTCCGGCAATAATTCGGATTCGCAATACTCGTTGAACCTCTCAACAAAACTCATTGGGTCATCTTCCGGAATATGCCGAATATCCCAGAGAAAAGTACATTGCCGCGAGATAATATTTGCCGCAGTACCGCCATTTATGACCCCGCAATGGAGTGTCGTATAGGCTGGTGAAAATGGGCTTTCAGGATCTGCTCGCTGCTTGTTTTCGGCCATCATATCGGCGATAAAACTAACTAATCTTGCGCCAGTCATCACCGCACTGACACCATCTTCAACCAAGCTGCTATGGGCTTCACGCCCTGTTATCGTGGTCTTCAATGTAATAATGCCCTTATGCGCCGAGACAATATTCATCATTGTTGGCTCACCAACGATAACTGCTCTGGGCCTCGGAATATTTGCTGCGATGCGTTCAATCATCATTGGCGCGCCAATGCAACCAACTTCCTCATCATAAGACAAGGCAAAATGGATAGGAGACGATAACGGCTTTTCGAGCATTTTGGGTACGAGTGATAAGGCAATCGCAGAGAAGCTTTTCATATCCGACGTCCCTCGTCCGTAAAGCTTTCCCTCTTTTTCAACAATAGTAAATGGATCAGTATCCCACGGTTGACCATCGACAGGGACAACATCAGTATGTCCAGACAGGACAACGCCGCCTTCAATATTTGGACCTACTGTCGCGTATAAATTTGCCTTTTGCCCAGTTTCATCAAATACTTTTTGCGACTTGACGCCATGTTCTGCGAGATAATCCGCGACAAAATCAATCAATTCCAGGTTGGAGTTTCTTGAAACCGTATCGAAAGATACAAGTTTTTCAATCATCTCAATCGCAGAGTAGGTTGGCGTCACGTATTGCTCCCCATTATTGTTTGACGTCCACTTATATTCGAAACCATATACCAGCTTTTTACAAAGAGATAGCCCTGATTTCGCGGTCAAATTAGAAGTGTTTTTGGAGAATGGTTTTAATCAAGCAACAAAACAAGGATCCCCAAAATTATCAGCGAAATACCCATTGCTTCAATCTTGTTGGTTTTTTCCTTGAAATAGAAATAGGAAACCAAAAAAGTGAACACCAATTCAATTTGGCCCAAAGCGCGAACATAGGCAGCATTCTGCAACGTCATGGCGGTAAACCATCCAACAGATCCAAGCATACCAGTCAATCCAACAAAAATGGCAACGCGCCAAGCCTTCATCACTTGCGTAATTTGTCCAGGTTCTCGGATTGGTAAATAGACCGTCATGACAGCGGTCTGAAAGAAAAGGACACATACAAGCGTAAATGCGGCCTGGATAATAGCCCCCTCGCCGCCAAGCGCGAGCGCTGCCGCGCGATATGAGACCGCGGAAATTCCAAAAAAAGCACCTGATAACAAACCGTAACCGGCTGCTTTGCTAGTCCACCCTGTCAGAAATTCGCGAAATCCGAATGAACTGCTCGACATTGAAATAAAGAGGATACCAACAAAACTAATTACGATAGCTAGACTTGCGCCATATCCCAGGCTTTCTCCCAGAATTACAATTCCGAAAATTGCCGCCTGTACGGTTTCTGTTTTCGAATATGTCGTTCCAACTGCAAAATTCTTCAGGCTAAACAGCGAAACCAAGAGAGCCGTGGCAAGGATCTGAGCCAAGCCGCCAGCAACAGCGAACATGCCAAATTCAATATTTGGCGACGGAATAGATAGATCTGTGAAGTAATCAAGACCGAGAATGTAAAGGAGAGCGAAAGGGGCGCCAAATATAAACCGGACATAGGTTGCCCCACCAGTACTCAGGCGGTCCTTAAGGTATTTTTGCATTGCCGTTCTAACATTCTGAAAGAACGCAGCAAAAATTGTTATTGGTATCCAGGCTTCCATCGGGGAGAATGTCTCAGGTTCGTTTTTTGGTTTCCCTTATTGGCGCAGAAAGTCCGCGGATGTCAACTTCCCAAAGTAATGTCCGGCTGGAACCGATTGGAAACCATCTCCATTTATAACGTGTAGTCGGATCAGTAATCACATTCCACGTCGCCAAGTTCAACATAAACGCTTTTTACTTGAGTAAAATGCTCGATAGCGCCGGCAGCGTTTTCGCGTCCAATACCAGACTGTTTATATCCACCGAAAGGAACACCGATTGGCGTCAAATTGTAATTATTAATCCAGCATGTTCCCGCTCTTAATTTTGCAACGACACGGTGCGCCCGAGCCAAATTCTGCGTAAATACACCAGCCGATAATCCTAATTCGGTATCATTTGCCCGATTGATAACTTCGTCTTCATCGCGAAAGCTCATTACCGACATAACCGGCCCAAATATTTCTTCCCGGCAAATCCGCATATCATCCTGGCAAGCAGTAAAAATAGCGGGAGACATAAAGCTACCGCCGGGAAGTTTTTTTACGGCGACTTCTTCCCCGCCCGACACCAAATAAGCGCCTTCTTCAATGCCCAACCGGACATATTCCAGCACTTTTACCAGATGGTTTTTATCAATGAGCGAGCCGACATGTGTTTTTTTGTTCATGGGATCACCGATTACCATGGCTTCCGTTCGCTTCTTCAGTGCGTCAATAAATTCGTCGTGGATGTCTTCATGGACATAAACCCTCGTTCCGTTTGAACAAACCTCGCCTTGCGTATAAAAATTGGCATTCATCGCTGCTGAAACAGCATTATCAAGCTGGCTATCATCAAAAATAATAAGCGGTGACTTTCCACCTAGCTCCATGGTGACATATTTCACGGACTCAGCCGCATCTTTCAAAACCATCTTTCCTGTCGGTACGGAACCAGTAAACGAGATTTTATCTATATCGGGGTGGCTTGCGAGAAGATGACCCGTTTCACCCTTCCCTTGGACAACATTGTAAACTCCGTCGGGCAATCCCGCTTGTTTGAGTACGCCTGCGAGCATAAACGCATTTGTCGGCGTCATTTCAGATGGTTTGAATATCATTGAATTGCCACAGGCAAGCGCTGGAGCTGTCTTCCAACACGCAATCTGCATGGGGTAATTCCACGCACCGATACCAGCGCAGATACCTAAAGGTTCGCGTCGCGTGTAGGCAAAGGCATTCGTGCCCAAATCATGGTGATCGCCTTTGATATCCGCAGCCAGACCGCCAAAAAATTCCAATGCATCCGCGCCACTATCAATATCAACGACCATTGCTTCTGAAATAGGCTTTCCAGTATCCTTTACTTCAATCTCTGCTAGTTCTTTACGGCGTTCCCGTAATATTTGCGCGGCCTTAATAAGGATACGACCACGCTCCGTACCACTCATTGCCGACCAGACTGCATATCCTTTTCTAGCCGCGCCAACAGCCTTTTCTATGTCACGTCGCCCGGCTTGCTCAACATCGCAAATTTTCTGTCCGGTCGCCGGATTGAAATTCCCAAATTTTTTTCTAGAAATCGCTTTACAAGCTTTGCCGCCTATAAATAGAGGTAAGTTCGTTTTGCTAGCCATCTCAATTCCTTAGTAGTGTTTGTTAATTCGAAATACTATCTTTGTGATTGTTGCCAATTTTGCGATTTGTAGACGGCCGCGTTACTAGCCGGTAAGGGTTCCACATCTTTTATCAGATCCGCAATTTTTTCCGCCATCATAATTGTTGGCGCATTTAAATTGCCACTGACAATGTTTGGCATAATCGAGCTATCAACTATCCTTAGGTTTTCAGCTCCATGTACTTTGCCCGCATGATCAACAACAGACATTGCGTCAGCTCCCATCTTACAGGTACAGCTCGGGTGATATGCTGTTTCTACCGCCTCACGCACAAAAGCATCGATTTCGTCATTTGTTTTGACATTGGCGCCTGGCGCCAATTCATTCCCACGGTATGGATCAAATCCGGCCTGCGCAAAAATTTCGCGCGTAAGCTTAACGCCATCTCGAAGTTCACGCCTGTCTTCTTCGGTAGAATTGTAATTGGGTTGCAACAACGGGGCGTCGTCAATGCTTCCGCTGCGGAGAGCCATATAGCCGATACTTTTAGATCGCATAGGGCCGACATGTGCCTGATACCCATGCCTGTCTGTCGGGTTCCCGCCATCGTATCGAACTGCCATCGGTAAGAAATGGTACTGTAAATTTGGATGCTCAATACCGGGTTCACTTCGAATAAAACCGCCAGATTCAAAATGATTTGTCGCACCCAGCCCCTTTTTTAGCAACATCCACTCCATACCGACTTTCATTTTAGCCAATGGCGACATCACATTATAAAGGGTAATCGGCTGCGTACATTCTTGTTGGACATAAAGCTCCAGATGATCCTGCAGGTTCTGGCCGACACCAGGTAAATCGATTTTTGGTGCAATACCGAATTGGCGAAGGTGCTTTTCCGGACCAATACCCGAAATCATCATTAACTGTGGTGAATTAATGGATCCGGCTGCACAAATAACTTCTCTCGTTGCCGTTACCGAAAATTTCTGGCGCCCGACCACATAGTCGACACCTGTTGCTTTCACACCTTCAAATAATATTCGGCGCGTAGATGCCCGTGTCTGAATCGTCAGATTGGGACGATGTCTGGCCGGATCGAGATATGCAAGTGCCGTACTCCAACGACGCCCCTTGTGAACCGTCATATCCATACGGGCAACGCCCTCTTGCTGATAACCATTCATATCTTCAGAAAACGGATAGCCTGCCTGCTGCCCGGCTTCAATCCAGGCGTTGTACAAAGGGTTTTGGCACGGTCCAACGGAAACGTTTAGCGGACCATCCCCTCCCCGGTATTCATCGGCGCCACGATCATAAGTCTCGGATTTTCTGAAATAGGGCAGACAGTTGGCATAAGACCAGTCTTCAAGGCCCGGCATTGTTGCCCAGCCGTCATAATCCAGAGCATGCCCCCTTACATAGCACATGCCGTTAATTGAGGAGGATCCACCGAGGGCTTTACCGCGAGGCCAGTATATTTTTCGATTGTTCAGGTATTTTTGCGGCTCAGTATAATATTGCCAGGCAAGTGACGCAGTATGCATAGGGTAACTCAATGCAGATGGCATATGGACACGCCAATCCCACCAGGGCGCATTGCCGCCCGCCTCCAAAAGCAATACCGATACATCGGCATTTTCGGATAGCCGGTTAGCCAGCACGGATCCGGCCGATCCCGCACCAATAATCACATAATCATACGCGTCAGATTTTGCCATAGTCTCAATCAAAATTAGTTATGAATATGGGAGACTATAGCCTGCCAGAAAACTTGAACCTGTTTAAGGGGCGACATCGACTAAAACAGGCTCGCCATCATGATCTTTGCATATATAAAATATTGCGCGTAGCTAAGTAAGTAGTTCTTTCAATAGAGTCGCAGCTTCCTCCAATTGTGTCTCCGTATGCGCCGCAGAAATCTGAAACCTTAACCGAGCTTCTCCTTCCGGCACAACTGGAAACCCGAAACCGGTAACGAAGATGCCACGCTCCAGAAGTTCAGATGCCAAGCGGATTGCAGTTGCCGTTTCACCAACAATAACCGGCACGACAGCGCTGTCCCCCAGGAGTGGATTTAGGTTTAATTCATTAAGGCGCGCTCGAAATGCAGCAGATTTCAATTGCAACGCGGCAACGCGTTCCGGGTTTTGCTTCAGCAACTGCAAAGATTTTCGTCCCGCTGCGGCAACGCTCGCCGGCAATGCATTTGAAAATAAATGTGGTCGGGATTTTTGGATAAGTGTTTCGGTTATAACTTTTGGTCCAGCCACGAAACCACCGGTACCAGCTGCAAGCGCTTTCCCAAGGGTTCCTGTAAAAATGTCGACCTGATCCATCACGCCAAAATGTTCGGCTGTACCCAGCCCTGTTTTACCCATCACACCAAGACCGTGGGAATCATCCAGCACAACAAGTGCGTCATATTTTTTTGCAAGAGCAACAATTTTATCGAGCGGCGCAATGTCTCCTTCCATTGAAAATACGCCATCTGTGACGATCATTCTGGAAGGTGCCTCTTTATGGTTCCGCAATTTTTCTTCCAGATCATCCATATCGCTGTGCTTATAAACAGTGCGAATTACGTTTTTTCCGGTCATACGAATGCCATCAATAAGGCTGGCATGGTTTAATTCATCGGACAAAATAACATCGCCAGGTCCAGTTATTGCGGAAAATAAACCCGTATTTGCCGCCCAGCAGGAAGAATATGTCAGTGCGGCTTCCGTTCCATGGAATGTCGCGAGCTCTTGTTCCAGTTTTTGATGCACATCCTGCGTCCCGCAAATAAAACGAACGGATGCGGTACTTGCACCATACGCATCGAGAGCATTTTTTGCCGATGTAATAATCTCCGGATGGTTAGCGAATCCCAGATAATCGTTTGACGAAAGGAGCGTAACTTCCCCTTTATCATGCAGCTTTATCCGGGCGCCGATCGGGCTTTCAATTGATTTTAGTTTTTTATAGGTCCCTGCCTCTTTTGCAGCGGCTAACTCGCGATCCAGTCGATCAATCAGTGCCAAATTCATGCTGATAACCTTTGCTCAACCTGCTGGAAATCCAGGACGACTTTGCCGCAAGCTCCTTCGTCCATTAGATCAAACCCATACTGAAAATCCGTTGCAGGAATAACATGCGTAATCACCTTATCCAACAAGTCTGTGTTTTTAAGCATAAAGGCCTCGACCTGATACCATGTTTCATACATACGCCGCCCCGTCACGCCGAGAAGGCTAATGCCCTTCATGACAACTTTACCGCCAAGATCCAGTTCTACGGGCCCTCCAGGAATTCCTAAAAGTGCCACAATGGCGCCGGGAGCCGCTAGATTGAGAGCCGCATTGAGAGCGGCGCCATTGCCACTTACTTCAAGAACAACGTCTGGACCATGTCCATTAGTCACTTCAAGAATTTGAGCGTCACATTCAGGAGCACGAGGATTAACAACTAAATCAATGTCCAAACTTTGGGCGATGGCCGCGCGTGATTGGTTGGGTTCTTGTACGATAACGGTACGGGCACCATGCGCCTTGGCAATCGCTGCAGCAAACAATCCGATAGGACCTCCACCTATAATCAAGACGTCTCGCGCCGTGACTTTTGCGGTCACGACCATATGCATCGCATTGCCGACAGGATCATAAACAGCTGCATGACGATCTGGAATTGCGTTGGGAACGCGCCAAAGATTTGAGGCGGGAATTTCTACTTGTTGGGCAAAAGCACCCGGCCGATCGACACCGATAATACAGGTGTTTTCACATATATGCGCGTTACCTGTCCGGCAGAAATGGCACTCACCACATGCGATATGACATTCAGCAGAAACACGCTCACCCAATCGATAACCTGTCACACCTTCGCCCAGCGCGCTGATGACACCAACAAACTCATGACCGATTGTCATTGGTGTCTTTATCCGGCCCGATGACCAGCTATCCCAGTTATAAATGTGATAATCCGTTCCGCATATTCCCGCTGCAATTACGTCAACCATAACCATGCCGCGACCCGGACCTTCGGGGAAGTCGCGGTTCGCGGACCAGATACCGCGTGTGGCTTCAGTTTTTGCAATTGTAAACATGGCGCACCTATTTTCTAGACGTTGGAAAAAATTCCGTTATACTGTATTTGTACACTATATTGGATTTTAATCCTGTCAATAGGAAAAATATGTCTGACCAAAAAAATACACCCCCTGCCGTCGGGCAGAATATTAATCGCTTGCGAAAAGAAAAACAGCTTACCCTCGATCAGCTCGCAGCTGTTTGTGGTGTTTCAAAATCCATGCTGTCTCAAATAGAACGAAATGAAACAAATCCGACACTGGCTATTGTCTGGCGATTGGCGGAGGCGCTTGGGGAATCCATTGATGATCTTATTAAAGGTTCTGAGGATCAACATGGTCTCACTGTCATCAATAATTCTTCCGTTCCGGTTCTTAATGACGCCGACGAGCAGTACAGCTTGAGAGTTTTAGGGCCGGCAAGCTTGGTCAATGATATGGAATGGTACGAGCTCACCATCAAGCCCGGCGGTCAACTGACGTCTGCAGCCCATACCGCAAGAACCACAGAACATCTGACGGTGCTTGGCGGGGTGCTTGAAATTACCGCGGGCGGCGAAAAGGATCGAATCCTTGAAGGAGAAACGGCGCGATATGCAGCGGACCAGCCTCACGCAATCCATAATCCCACGGACCAAACTGCCCGCGCTTTACTTGTTGTCCTGATGGGAAAACAAATCTAATTAGACTATAAGTATTGCGCGAAAATCGTTCACATTTGTCCGCGTCGGACCCGTCTTGATCAGATCACCAAGAGACTCAAAAAACGAATACGAGTCATGGCGAGCCAGATATTCCTTGGCATCCAGTGATTTCGCAAAAGCTCTCGTCGCAGAAGTTGGCGTAATAATAGCACCGGCATTATCTTCTGTTCCGTCGATGCCATCAGTATCACAAGCCAATGCAAATACATCCTGCCGCCCCTCGAGAGAAACGAGTAAACTCAAGAGAAATTCGCAATTGCGCCCTCCCCGGCCGGATTTACCTTCGCTTTCCCTCACCGTTACTGTCGTTTCACCGCCCGAAAGCAGGACACAAGGTTTCGCTGCTGGCTGATCATGACAAGCGGCCTGCCTTGCAATAGAAGCAAAAACTTGCGCGACGTCTCGCGCCTCTCCTTCAACACTATCACCCAATATAACGGGCGTAACACCCTGCGCATGTGCAGCAGCCGCCACAGCTTGGAGCGATACCTGGGGCGTTGTAATCATAATTGATTTGCTGTTCAAAAAAGCTGAATGGTCCGGGCCTGGCGTGGATGAGCCCGTTGATTCCAAGAAGGATAAAACTGAATTAGGTGCTGAAATTTTATATTTTTCCAACACGGCCAAAGCGTCGCCAGAGGTGGATAGATCTGGAACTGTCGGCCCGGAAGCAATTATTGCCGGATCATCACCTGGAACATCTGAAATCATAAATGTCGCGAGCTGCGCGGGCGCCGCTGCAATAGCTAGGCGCCCCCCTTTAATCGCAGAAAGATGCTTACGAAGGATGTTCATTTCCGTGATGTTGGCACCACAGGCCAAAAGTTCCTTCGTCACCTGTTTCTTTTCAGCCAAAGAAATAGTCCCGCCAGGTTTCGCCAGAAGAGAAGAACCACCGCCCGAAACAAGACAAAGAACAAGATCATCCTTCGTGAGATCAGTTAATGACCCCAAGATTTCATCCGCTGCCCTGGCGCCTTCAGCATCTGGCATGGGATGCCCTGCTTCGACTACCCTTATATGTTTTAGCGGCAAACCGTGGGCATATCTTGTAACCACAATGCCCGTCAGCGGTCCTTGCCAATTATCTTCAACGGCCTTCGCCATGGATGCGGCAGCTTTCCCTGCCCCGATAACGATAGTTCGTCCTTTCGGTGGTTTTGGCAAATGTTTTGGCAAACAGACTAGCGGATCAGCAGCAGATACTGCGACGTCAAATAGGGATTTGAGAAATTCTTCAGGATGTTGCATCTCTGCCTCTTAATAGAATTAGAGATTTTTTATCCCAAGCTCATATGACTTGGCTAGCGTTTATTTATGAACTGCTCAACACATCGCCCGCAAGTCGATCGGCTTTACGTTGTGGCAGGCCATCCTTAATTTCATAGTAGTCGCCCGCATATTCAGTGAAAATATGTATGCCTGATGTCAATCCCGTAGGTTCATCCAACGAGCCGGCTGCTATGCCCATATTTCCACCCTTTTTCTCCGTCCAGAAAATACTGGACCCACAGTTTCCGCAGAACCCACGCTTGGCGAATTCGGAAGATTCATACCATTTTAACCCCTCGTCTTTTAAAAACACGAGGTTTTCCGGATCACAAACTGTAAAGCCTGCTAAATATCCAGCGGATTGCCGACATTGTTTGCAATGACAAACCGAGATCTGCCGCAGGGGTTGGTATATTTCGAAGCGTATTTTCCCACACAAGCAGCCGCCTGACGCGCGTGGCGATTGTTCTACTACTTCCATATACGTACCTTTTTGCAGTTTAAGCGGTTACAACTTCAACTTTACAATCATTAAAGCAAGCACCTTGTGACAAATCCGCCTTGGTGGTTGGCGCCAAAGCAGAAACGGTTTGATCATTTGGGGTTGTCCTGAACCACGACCCCTTCGGCGAATATAGCACACCCGGGCGCACATTATCAGTTACTTTTAACGGCAAAAACACAGTCCCGAGGTCATTATAAACCCGAACCTGCGCTCCGTCCTCCAGCCCGCGAGATCTTGCATCATCTGGATGCATTTCCAACAAAGGCGTGTCATCGTTGGCCTTCACCCCCCCAAATGTTGAAGTAATCATTTTATTTGAAGACGGCGTGACCAAATACAGGGGATAGCTATCTTCCAGTTTTGTATAAGTAGGAATGTCCTGCTTGAAAGTCTCGGCCAGATATGTAGATTTCAATTCAATTTTCCCGCTCGGCGTCGACGGCATAACATTGTCAAACATAATGATCTCACCATGCGTGCTTTCCATTGAAAGTGCCGTTCCAAGTGGTATTTCACTAGGCTTATGCCCCATCAAGCGTGAATCTGATGCATCCAGTGCATCGTCGATAAGTTCTTTGTCTGTGGCTTTAAAAAAATCTTCGTTAAACCCGAACTTTGCTGCTAGCCGGCGGAATATCTCCGTATTTGGAAGTGAGGAGCCGACGGGATCAATGACAGCCTCTGCCCGCTGCACGTACGGTTGGCCATAAGCGCAGAATATATCGTCATGCTCAAAATGCGTGCAAGCCGGAAGAACAATATCAGCGTATTTCATACTATCTGTCATCGCGACCTCGCAGCCGACAATAAATACATCCTCGCGCTCAAGTCCCTTCTTGAGAAGATTTTGGTCTGGGCACACGATTACCGGGTTGTGGTTGTAAATAAACAAGCCCTTCAACGGAATATCCAGATCTTCGTCGACCAAATGCTGGCCTATATCCAAGATATTCAGGGTCCGCGTGCCTTCTGGCACAAGATCCGGCCTTTGTAATTTGGCAAGGGTTTTGGGAAACAAACTCCCTGACCCGCCAATTAAACCGCCGCCGGCAACCCCGAATTTACCAGATAAAGAAGGCAGCGCAAAAATAGCTCGAATACCATTCCCGCCATTTTTATTCCGCTCAAGACCGTTTCCAACGGAAAGGGCCGCCGGATTACTCTCTTTATAAAGCTTTGCGAATGCTCGAATATCCTCTACGGAAACCCCGCATAGTTCCGATGACTGTTCAATTGTATAGGCGCGCGCTTGTTGCATGAATTCTTCGGCGCCTTGCACATGCTGATCAATAAAGTCTTGATCGAAGCCGCCAATACGCTCCAACTCCACTGCAATGGCCCATGCGAGGATAAGATCCATTCCGGGACGCACGGCGAGATACATATCTGCCTGCTCCGCTATTTTAATCCGCTTCGGATCGATCACGACCAGTTTCGCGCCATTTGCCTTCGCTACTTTTATAATGGGTGCCAAATGGAGATTGGAATACGTAACGTTGTTTCCCCAAACCACGATCAATTTTGCTTTCGCGGCCTGCTCAGGTTGCATAGACGCAGTATCGCCAAAAGTCCCTTTATAGGCTTCAGATTTAATACCGCCGCATAACGACCGTCGATGCAATAACGTCGCACCTAAGCGATAAAAAAACCGAAGATCCATCGAGCCACCGGCCAGCAAACCATGAGGGCCGGAATAATTGAACGGCATGATTGCTTGCGGACCGTATTCTTCAATTATGTTCGAAAATTTTTCATAAACTGTATCAAGTGCCTCATCCCAGGAAATTGACTCGAATTCCCCAGCTCCCTTCTTTCCAACCCTTTTCAAGGGTGTGGTCAAGCGATTTTCGCCATGCACAAATTCAGGATAATATCGTGCAACTTTGTTACAAACGACGCCACCGGTAATCGGGTTTGCGTTTGAACCACGAACTTTTTCGACTTTACCTTCATCGACGGTTACGGTGAGACTACAGGTGTCGGGGCAATCCAGTGGGCATACACTCGGAAGTTCAAGAGACATAATAAGATCCTCGTCAATCTTCAAAACAAAATTCTTCAGCCTTATAATGTTCTTATAATGGTCGATGAAAAAGAGCCAATTCACCGTAAATGAAGGTACCAATCTACTGTTCGAAAATTTTGATATTTCGGCGGATGACGCCTGAGCGAACTTTAAGCTATATTGAAAAACAAAGTTCAGAGAAATTATTGGATTTCATGGCAAAAACAATTGCACCGACAGAATATAAGATTGACGACTTTCTTGAACGCCCAATAACATTGCGTGCGGTTGACATGGAAGCTGGGGATAACGTTGCGCCTCATCGCCATAAATGGGGTCAGCTGGCCTATGCGGCAGTGGGCGTAATGACTGTATCCACTGAAGACGGCCGTTGGATGGTCCCGCAAGAACGTGCTGTATGGATTCCCCCGAACATTTCCCACAGCGTCCAGACGAATGCTCTGCTCAAATTCAGGAGTATCCATATTGCCGCGACGCATTCGAAAAGACTGACAAGTCAGTGTCGAGTAATAAAAGTCAGTCCATTGCTAAAGGCACTTATATTCAGAGCCGTCGATATCCCTAAACAATACGAACCCAAAACAGCAGATAGCCGAATAATGGCTGTCATACTCGACCAGATCGAAGAAGCTGAAGAGGCTCCTTTGCATCTCCCGATGCCGACGGATACCCGATTGCTCCGCATAGCGGAGACCCTCTTGTCAGATCCTGCAAGCACGAGTTCTTTGGAAGAATTTGCAAAATTCAGTGGTGCCAGCGAACGTACATTAGCGAGACTATTCAAAAAGGAAACAGGCCTGACTTTCGGGAAATGGCGGCAACAAAGACGATTACTTGCCGCCGTGAGCCTCCTCACCGAAGGCCAGCCAGTAACGAATGTTGCCCTTGATTTAGGGTATGAAAGTGTTAGTGCTTTTATCGCGATGTTTAAAATGGCTCTGGGAACCACGCCCTCTCGGTACTTCACTCAAAATAATTCCTGACAGGAGTAAATAGTGCATGCCTGAACCTTTAAAAATCGGTGTCGCCGGCTGTGGTGAAATGGGATTTCCTATGGCAAAAAACCTTTTACAAAAAGGGTTTGATGTTCAGGGTTATGACATCAGGCCCAAGAGCGAGTTTCCAGATTTCGAAAACCGGATGTGTAAATCTGCTGGTGAACTTGCTTCACATTGCCCGATTGTCATTTCAGTAGTTCGTGACTGGCAACAGACACAAGACCTTTGTTTCGGTAAGCAAGGTCTATTTAGTGATAACAAAGGCCCGAATATTCTTATCATCAGCTCAACCTTATCCCCCAATATGGTGAATGATCTAAAGAATAGGCTACCCGCCGCTACACATCTAATTGACGCCCCAATGTCTGGTGCGCCTTATAGTGCTGTAAGTGGATCTTTGACCTTTATGGTGGGAGGAGACGAAAAAGTCATAACGCACCTAATGCCTGCCCTTGAGGCCATGGGAACTGAAATAAATCATCTGGGACCCGTTGGTGCCGGAATGACTTGTAAAGTCTTGAATAATATGTTGGCCGCCGTTTCTGTTGTCACGGTTCGGCAAGTAATGGAAGCTGCTAAACAACTCGATTTTCCAGTGCAAACACTCCTCAATGTTGCGAAAACCAGTTCCGGGAGTACGTGGTTTGGGGACAATATAGAAAAAATTTCCTGGGCAAATGAAGGGTACACGCAAGACAATACAATCGGAATACTTGAGAAGGATGTAAAGTCACTCCTTGATGCGACGCAGGGTCATCCTGGGCTTAGAATAAATTCTTTTGCGCGCAGTATCATCGAAGAGCTCAGGTTGTTGGCACCAGTTGAAAAACCATAAATAGGCCTCCTCTCTTTTGACGTTTCCGATGTATAATATTAAACAACATACAACCAAAAATCGATAAGCTTGGAGGATCTAATGTACGACTATATAGTTATCGGTAGTGGATCCGGAGGGTCTGTTATAGCCAGTAGGCTCACAGAAGATCCTAATGTCAGTGTCTGTTTGTTAGAGGCCGGCAAACCCGATAAAAGTATCCTAATACATGCGCCAATTGGTGTCGCGGCCATACTTCCGCGAAAGCTGTTTAATTGGGGATTTCTAACAGTACCGCAGCCTCATCTAAAGAACCGAAAAGGATACCAACCGCGTGGAAAAACTCTAGGCGGCTCAAGTTCAATAAATGCAATGCTTTATGTTCGCGGACATAAATCTGATTATGATGACTGGGCTGCCTTGGGCAATACGGGATGGTCTTTTGAGGACGTTCTCCCTTATTTCAAAAAGGCAGAAAACAATGAACGGGGATCTGATGACCTGCACGGCACTGGCGGCCCGCTTAATGTTGCAGACATTCGCTCGTCTATGCCCATAAGTGATGTTTTCCTAGATGCTGCCATGCAGGTACAATTCCCTTCTAGTACGGATTTCAACGGGCCCACGCAAGAAGGCGTCGGTAGCTATCAGGTTACTCAAAAAAATGGTGAACGATGGAGCGCGGCGAAGGGCTATCTGACTCCTAATTTATCTCGCCCAAACCTTAATATTATCACTGGTGCTCAAGCGACGAAGTTGTTGTTTGAGGAAAAAAGAGCGACGGGTCTGAAATATGTAAAAGACAACAAGACTCACACAATCACTGCCCGTGGAGAAGTTATACTTTGTGGAGGAGCCTTTGCTACGCCGCAGCTATTACTCTTATCCGGCATTGGCCCAGGCGCAGAATTGACCAAGCATGGCATTGAAATCGTGCATGAGCTTCCTGGCGTAGGCCAAAACCTTCAGGATCATATTGACTACGTGACGGCGTATAAATCGCCCTCTCGTGATACTATGGGAATCTCACTTGGTGGTGGTGTCGACTTGATCAAAGGTATTTTTCAATGGCGCCGCGACCGGACAGGCATTATCAGCACTCCTATGGCTGAACGCGGGGCATTTTTGAGAAGTGATCCAGGTCTTACCCGGCCTGACATACAATTACATTTCGTTATCGGTCCATTGGATGATCACGCCAGAAAAACACATTTAGGGCATGGCTTTAGCTGCCATGCTTGTGTCCTTCGCCCTAAAAGCCGTGGATATGTTGGTTTGGAAAACAAGGATCCTTTAGCAGAACCGCTTATTGACCCGAACTTTCTTTCTAAATCTGAAGACATGGACACGTTGGTCAAAGGCATCAAGATGATGCAGAAAATTCTCGAAGCCCCGGCTTTTGACCATTATCGTGGAAAGCCTTTATACCCGGTCGACATGACCTCCGATGACGACATTAAAAATGCCATTCGCGATCGTGCGGACACCGTTTATCACCCGGTTGGTACCTGCAAGATGGGAACCGACCCACTCGCGGTGGTTAGCCCCGAACTCAAGGTACATGGTATCGAAGGTCTGCGAATTGCCGACGCATCTATCATGCCCACACTTATTGGCGGGAACACCAATGCTCCGACAATAATGATAGCTGAAAAAGGCGCAGACATGATAAAAGCTGATACCGCGTAATTAATCTGGCGACGCGGATATCAGAGGAGTGAGTCTCATGTTTCTGCAGTTGACGGTCGGTACCGGCTTAATTATCGCATGTGTTGTAATCCATGCTGTGTGCCTTGAACTACTTATGCGGCGGCTAAAATTTGTTGGACCAAAATGGGATCGCAGATTACCGACTTATGGCCATATTATTATAATGATTATCGTTGTGTTGGGACTATTTGGCGCTCATACCATTGAAGCTTGGGTTTGGGCAATTTTCTATTGGGCCTCGGGGGATGTTTCCAGCTTTGCCAACGGGATTTATTTTTCCACTGTCACATATACGACACTCGGTTACGGCGACATAACTCTCAGTCCAAAATGGCAAATAACATCCTCATTGCAAGCCGTGAGCGGCATCATTCTTTTCGGTTGGAGCACTGCATTTCTTGTCAATGTGCGGACATTTTTCTGGAAGAAATGGGGAATTGATCAATATAAAAACTAGCGTCAAGCCGTTCCAAACTATGGTGTCTGGAACGGCTTTTAACTTGCTTAGTTTTTCGTAACACGATGTACCACTGACTGCGGGTAAGGAATACTAATGCCTTCTTTGTCAAAGGTCTGTTTAATAGCCTTTGTCAGCGCGAATTTAAGCGGGAAATAGTCTCCATTATCGCACCAGACCCGGACTGTGAAATTGACGGAACTATCAGCAAGTTCGACAACTTCAATAACAGGGGCCGGATCCTTATAAGATTTTTCGTCAGCAAGAATGACTTTCTCTATGACCGCTTGCGCCTTGTCAATATCATCCTCATAGGCGATGCCAATGACCAGATCCATGCGTCTTGTCGGGTGAAAACTATAATTGCTGACAGCACTGCCCCAAACAGACCCATTTGGAATAATAATCTGAACATTGTCCGGCGTCGCCATTTCCGTCGTAAATAAACCGATGGTTTTGATAGTTCCGGCATACCCGGCCGTTTCAACAAAATCTCCAACTTTCATCGGCCGGAAGATCAATAACATGACGCCACCCGCCACGTTGCTGAGGGTGCCCTGCAATGCCAAGCCGATTGCCAGACCCGCTGCACCAAAAATAGCAACAAGACTGGCTGTCTGAACACCAAACTGGGACAAAACAAAGATAATTGTCATTGCAAGGATCGTAAACCGAGCCAAACTTCCCAGGAAATTACTTACAGTTGGGTCAATCCCCTTCTTGTTCATTATTTTGATAAGAGTCAAAGGGATTCTTTTCGACAAAATATAGCCAACAAGCAGAAGGATAATTGCGCCGATAACATCCAACCCGTATTGAGTTATGATAAACACGACTTCGTTTACTACTTCTTCCATTTGCACCCCCAAAGTCATTCCAATGTTTTATTGGCGACTTAAACGCAATTGATTACAAAATAAATTGCACCGGTGAATTTTAGTTTATTCGCCAGCAGCAATTACTTGTCCACAACATACGCATATAGTTGAAGCATGAAAAGTAGGAAATCTATAAATGCCCTGTACAATACCCGATTACTGCTTGACATTCTGTCGCGAACAGATCATATGGCGGGTATCAGCGCTAATCCGCTGTATTTGGTGCCAACGAAATTAATTTTGTTGCAACCAATTGTCAGGTATTGAACGGTATTTCCCCAGCATTCTTTGTTGGTGACGGTCAGATTTTCCACAGGATTATCCGAGCCAGGTCGAGGAGAAACGGTTCCTCACCTTTCTTGGACTTTACGATTGCTTTGCACCTTAGAGCAATCCCTTTGATGTGGCTACTTGAGGACACAGTATTAATGACCGAATTTACGGAGCTCAACCTAGTTGGGCCGCTTTTGCGTGCGATCGAAAAACAAGGTTTTGACGCACCTACCGCTATTCAATCTGCAGCAATTCCGGAACTGCTTGAAGGTGGAGATTTAATGGGTGTAGCAGAAACCGGCGGCGGCAAAACAGCTGCTTTTGTGCTTCCCTTACTCCAGCGCTTGCAACATGATCGGGTTCGTCCAAAATCAGGCAAGCCAACGGCAATCATTCTCGCGCCAACCCGTGAGCTTGCGAGTCAAATTGGTTTATGCATCCGCGTTTTTACACGCGGCATGAAATTGTTTCATACTGTTGTTTATGGTGGTTCACCTTACGGTCCACAGTTACAACAACTATCTCGTGGCGTTGATGTCCTCGTGGCAACGCCAGGCCGCCTTATGGATCATATGAAGCGTGGCACGGTTCAGCTCGATATGGTACAAACCCTAATTTTGGACGAAGCAGATCGCATGCTTGATATGGGTTTTATCGATGATGTCAATTTGATTGTCGATAAGCTCCCGGAAGAACACCAAACGGTGATGTTCTCTGCGACAATGAGCCCAGCCATCAAGAAACTGTCCCAGAAGCTCCTGAAGGAGCCAAAATATGTAGAGGCCAAGCGGCGAACAGCAGTTGCATCTACGATTGATCATTCCGTCCACATGGTACGTCAACCTGACAAAAAAGATCTCTTAATGCATCTTCTCGCAAAAGGTGACAAGGAACGCGTGCTCGTTTTTGTTAGAACAAAAGCGACGGCCGACATCCTGGCGAAAGAAATTGAAAGCGAAGTCGAAGACATAAAAACCGCGGCGATCCATGGTGATCTTCATCAGAGAGCCCGGGAAAGAACACTTCGTTCGTTTAAAAACGGAAAATTTTCCGTGCTGGTTGCGACAGATGTCGCAGCGCGTGGTATTGATGTCAACGGGATCACCCATGTAATCAATTATGATTTACCCATGGAGCCGGAAAATTATATTCATCGTGTCGGCCGGACTGGTCGCGCTGGCGCCACAGGCATTGCAATTTCAATTTGCGAGCCCCGTGAGCGCAACCTGCTTCGCAATGTCGAACAAATTATCAAGCAAAAGGTACGCGTAGATGACGATCACCCCTTCCCCGCACCGGCTTCAGTTCAGGAAAAGAAAAAGCATCGTCCAGGACGGTCAGGACGCCCTTCCCGCAAGCCGGGCGAAAAGAAAACTTCAGCAGAAGTCAAACCATTCCGTAAACACCCAAAGAAAACCGTCAGTAAAAATAAAGGCAAGCCGGGATTTAAGTCTGGTAAGTCCGAAAACAAGAATGCAAATACGAACTCTAAATATTCAAATGCTAAGCGGCAAAAATTTAAACGCGCCGGTTAGCAAAATTCGACAATAACCATAAAAAAGGCCAGCCTCTAGCTGGCCTTTTTTATGCCTCACGAGCCCCGTAATACAGATTGACGGTATGCGTTGCTTCCGCAAAAAATAACCATCGTTCAATTAGAATTCCCATCGCCATGGAAAGTACCGATATGCCGGCTAAAACTGCGGCACCAATCTCCCCTAGCAGTAGCGACAATGTCATCAATATGGCCGGCACAAAAAAAGCTCCGATATACACCAACTGACGAAGCCGAACTGAATGCTTTCGAGCAACCACAAATCCCATCTCCTTAATCAAATAATTAGCTTCAGTGTGAGGGGCCTCAAATTGACGAACATCGCCAAATTCGCCAAGTCCAGTAGCTGATTCAGGAGAAGACGGGCTTTTTGATCCATCCAAGAACTGCCAGTAAGAAAGCTTCAATGCTGCAGAAAAAAGCAACAGGAAGATCGCCAAAACAATTATGTAGGCTGCCTGATATCCCCAGAACAACATCAAAGCGCTTAAAATTACGCATCCGGTCGTTAGGGACAATAGTAAGTAAATCATGGGTACCCGCCAATTTGACCACGCATGTATTGTCTTCAAGCTCGCATATATCATAGCGGTGCAATAAACGGTCAAAATACAACAAGCAGCTGCTATAATCCCGATGATCTCAACGGAAATGAAATATTCTTCGGAGAAAAATATGAGATATGAAGCATAAATTCCCGCAGGCACAAAAGTTGCCAGAGCGAGTACGCCTTCGCGGCTCAACCACGAAGATCGCCATTGGCTCAACGCCCTCCAAGCCCTTTCAGGATGTCCCAGGTGAAATGTAGATGACAACAGACCGCTTCCTATCAAGATGAAGGACAAGGCATAAGCTGACAAAAGAAAATAAGGATATGACGGCAGAGTATCTAGAATATTGCCAAGAATGAGTGCAAAAAGCAGCCCATATCCAGCGCCGGAGGAAGCGGTAAAAAAAATTACGGATTTAGCCGGGTGCATTTGCTTATATCCCCCAGGAACAGTGTGATTGCAAGACTCCTCATCGAGTTTAATGTCATCTGTCTCAGACTAATAGTCTTAGCTTGCAGAAAATTTTGTATCTTCTCCTCTCTAACCTGTCAAATGGATGGGAGTCCCGCCCTTACATGTCCTTCGCCGTAATATCAGATCATCCTGACCATAAATGAAAGAGTTTACCACGCAATGCGCTACGCCCTTGCTGGACCCTTTTTCGCGCGTTGTCGTTAGTAATTGCCAACGCTGTTGCTATGTCATCATAATCTTCACCTTGTACTAACCGCAATATTACTGGCTTCTGTAATCGGTCCGGCAATTCCCGGATTGCGCTCAGAAGTAAACCACTTAGTTCGTCATTGAGTAATGACCCTTCTGGAGACAAGTTTCTCGATTCAAAAATGGAAAAATCAACGGAATTTATCTCTCTAACCCGCTCACATAGTGTTTTTACGCGCTTATTGGAACGGTGCCGATCAATACATATATTGTGCAACAGCCTTGCAAACCACGCCCGCTCATTGCAGATTTGATGAGCATGAACTTCATATTTTTCGTATGCCCGAATTGTTGCTTCACTAAAAGCATCTTCCGCGTCGGCAGCGCTTACATTCATCCAGATCAAGCTTAGTCGCTTCAAATAATCTCGATGTGTATTCCATGCCTGCCAAAAATCTTCAGGACTAAATTGGCGTTTTTCCGATGGAACAGGATCGGCATTTATGGGCGCATTTTCTGTATCCTGGGATGCTGGCTGTACAATGCTTCGTTCAAATGAACGAGAGTTTTTCGAACTTCCAGACAAGGCATATTTTGTGTTGTCCTGATCCACTCGCAATAACCGGCCGTTTAGTTCCACAGTTTCCCCCTTAAAAGTTTGGATCCAAGATAATGGCGCAGGTCCTTAAGTGTACCTACCGTCCTAGTAATACTTGGCTTTAGAAATTCTATTTTAAAGAGGTTTACTAAAAATTAATTATTGTAATACGTGTGTATTCAATACATGTTTTTGATTTTCGCGAAAAAAAAATTGTAAGTAAGTAAAAGAAAATTTATTTTTGATTTTTAGTTGTTTTTTATTTATTGCATACTATTTGAGATAGACATTATTCGATTTACTACATAGGAATAATATAAATGACAGAAAAAGATGACCAAATAATTGATTCTATATTATCTATTAATGAAATAGTCTTGGGAAGTTCGGCTTCTAAATCTATGTCGACAATGTATCTTAATTTGGCTCAATCAGCAGGAATGGCGACGCAAAATGCCGTATCCAATCAACAGCATTTAAATATTATTGGTATGGCGGCTGCAGCGGCAAGTGTGAGCGGAATTTTGCGCACCAGCTTAACTGATCAGGTTGAGAATCTTACACTTGAAGAGAGGGTCAACTATCTAAAGAGCCTTTTGTCATTAGCCGGAAATACGTCGGACACTGGCGATAAATCGACGACCACAAAAGATACCGAAAATACGTCAGACACGTCGTATAATGGTTCGGATACTAAATCCTCACTGCCCTCCGAGATTAAAGATACCGCAAAATAAATTTGGAAGTTTGTAAGTCACTAAAATCCAATTTCTAGGATGAATAATGCCCACAACAACAGAGACCGCTGAAACACTGCCTGACAGCACTTCCCCAAATGCAAAAATACAAGATTCTGCTTCTTTCGCAATGAGTTTACTTTATCAGTTTGCCGCACATTCTTCCGGGTTGTCGTTAGAAAACGCCACAATTAATTCTAATTTGCTGAACAGCGTTAATAGCTCCGGCGCCGCTGCCTTAGTTGCGCTCAAAAATGCAGAAGCTGTTGCCATCAGTGCTCAAAAATCAACGATAGGTGAGTCCTACAATTCCCAAACAGCAGCGATAACTCAGGCTTTGAATGCCCAAACACAAGCCGCCGTTACCAGCCTTAACGCCGTCACAAGTGCTGGCGGAACAGCGTTGGCCGCACAAACTAGTCAGGAAATAGCCGGCATTACCGCCAACGCCGTTGCAGCGACGGCTGCGGCGATGGATAAAATCGTCAAACAAATGGGTGGATAGCAATTGTCTTTAACCCAATTGGAAACCAAATGACCCTACTCTGAAACTTTCCGCCTCCGCCCGGCTTTTAGCTAAGAGTTTTCTCATTTCTAATAAGAATTTCTTACTTTCACGTCACAATTTCTCAAAATCGGTCGTCTTGTCCCCAATGGAAGAGGATAAAGCCTTTTAGCTGGAAAAGTATTTGAGAAAAGGGACCTGACAATGGTAAATGACACGCCGGTCAATAGCAAAATTACCGACGCCGTTACCCAATCAAACCTAACCGTTTTAGGTGGTGCGCCGGCACAGTCCATGGCGACAGCCTATCAAATGATGGCACAGGCAGTTGGTGTTTCCATGCAGAACGCCGTCGCAAATCAACACAGCATGAATACGATAGACAACGCAATTGTCAGTCAAGGCATTGCGATGCTGTACAGCATTGATTCAACGTCTGAGGTCAAAGTATCTCAGGAAATCCTATCTGGAAATGCAAATACAGAAATAGTCACCGCGCTCAGGGCTATCATTCTTGAATTGAAAAAAGCGCAACCATCACAGAAGTCAGATACCGTTTAATTTTCGACATAAATCAATATTTGAGGAGAAAAAACCATGGCAGAACCCACACCGATGAATGCAATGATTACCGACGCAATCACACAAACAAATGTCAGCTTAATAGGCGACGCACCATCAATTGCGATGGCTAATGCATATCAAGTGTTGGCACAAGTCGTTGGCGCCGGCATGCAAAATGCGGTTTCAAACCAACAAGGTGCCAATAGCATTGATCTGGCAGTCACCACGCAAGGAACAAATGTTCTATACGCCATGTCCATGGCGGCAGACGCGAAATCTACATCAGAAATGCTAGGCGGCAACCCTGTTGCTGAATCATTAGTCGCACTAAAGGCCGCAGCAAAATCATTCTAATTTCATTCCATCACTTTATAAATAGAGGAAACTAAAGATGGCTGACAAAACCTGGGTAAATGACCAAATCACCGACGCAATTTCTCAAACTAACGTAAAGGTACTGGGTGATGCACCGGCGGAATCAATGGGCATGCTCTATCAGATGATGGCGCAGTCTACTGGTATGTCCATGCAGAATATGGTCTCTAATCAGCAGCACAAGAATACAATAGATTCTGCTGTTGTAACAGGAGCCGTAACGCTCCTGTATACACTTGACGTCGCGGCGGAAGGTAAAGCTACTCAAGAGATCTTGAGCGGAAATCCGGTTGCTGAAACCATTACCGCGCTAAAAGGCGTCCTATCCGGTTTCGAAAAGCCCGACACGACACCAAGATACAACACAGCATAGACTAACAACGGTGGAAAAATATTTCCGGGTCGATTTTGAATATTACGTACTCTTTTTTGCAAGATACGTAATGTTCAAAATTCCGGCACCAACAATTTACAGGGAATACCCATGACAGAAAAGCAAAAGGGGCCTGCGCCGGTAAAGTCGGTTAATAGCCAAGTTACTGATGCCATTACGCAGGCAAATACAATTAACCTAGGGCTGGCACCTGCCCAAGCGCTCGGGACGCTGTATCAAACTACTGCGCAGTCTATTGGGACGTCGATGCAAAACTCTGTATCAAATCAACAGCATATGTACAGTCTCGGATTAGCGTCTCTAACACAGAATCTACAATCCATTATGTCGCAAACAACTGTCCTCTCCTCTCGCCGTTTGGAAATTCCCACTTTCTACGATCAAAGGACTTTCGGGCAATATGAATTTCAGCAACCAGCGGGCGATCCCAATCATACGAAAAAGCGCAAAGACAATTAGGAATTTTTATTACGGATTTGCATAGGTCGGTCAATTGATTTGCGATCAAGTAAAGGAGACAAAGAATGACAACTGAGTCATATGTTAATAGTCAGATTACTGGCTCGATTGCTCAGGTAAACTTAAGCGTACTGGGAGACGCACCGGCAGAGGCCATGGGAATTCTTTATCAGCAAATGGCTCACAGTATCGGTCTCGCATTGCAAAATGTAATCGCCCAGCAGCAGCATAGTTTTTCTATCCATAACGCAATTACAATTGCCGCTTCGAAACAACTTCTCTTAACTGATCCGGCCGCCGCAGCCCAGGCTTCCCAGGAATTGATTTCTGGAAGTGCAATCCCGGAAAATCTCGCTGCGCTGCAAGCCGTCGTAAACGAAATTGGCAAGAAATAGAGTTACCTGAAGTGTGAATTACACACCGTAGCGAGCAATCACGATAGGTGCCTTCACTCTGGAAAGCTGTAACGCCTCTCATCAAGGACCTTCAATCTCATGGAACGCAAAAACTACAACCAAAGGGAGATTACAGTGATACTACAGGAACTTTCAGAGGGCCTGACTATGCAGGAAGCAACGCAAAAATATCTGATATCCAAAGCGACAATTTATCGTTGGCGCAAACGAGTGCAACAAACGGATACGCAGGAATTGTCCCGCCTTAAATTGGTTGATGAAGAAAATATGCGTTTAAAGCATTTATTGGCAGAGGCCGTCTTAGAGATACAATCTCTAAAACAACGACTAAAGTAGGCACAAAAGGTTTCGTTTATGAACAATAAACAAAACCAAATATCCATATCTGTTGTTGCTTGAGATAAGTATATCTCTATAACTTGTTTCATGTCGCTTAAACCGTTAGATGCTCTTACAAATACATTTGGATATCCTGCTTTTCGAGGTCAACAAGACAAGGTAATCGACCATGTCCTGGCCAAGAGAGACGCTTTGGTTTTGATGCCTACAGGAGGTGGAAAATCTCTTTGCTACCAAATTCCTGCCCTATGTATGGATGGCCTTGCAGTCGTTATCTCGCCTCTAATTGCTTTAATGCAAAATCAGGTTGAAGCCTTACAGCAATTAGGTATCGCGGCGGCGGCTCTGAATTCATCTCATTCACGGGAGGAACAGGATGCCGTAAAAGCGGCGTTGCTAAGAGGTGAGCTAAAACTCTTATATATTGCACCAGAAAGACTATTTGCGGCGGGATTTATACATTTATTGATCAAATGCAATGTTTCCCTTTTTGCCATTGATGAAGCACATTGCGTCTCCCAATGGGGCCATGATTTTCGCCCTGAATATTTGAAGCTAAGTGTTTTAGCGGAAAAATTTGCGAATGTACCGAGGCTAGCCTTAACCGCGACGGCGGATGCTCCAACTGAAAAAGACATTATTGAACGGCTCGGCCTGCAATATGGCCAAATTTTTCGATCCGGCTTTGATCGCCCCAATATCTGTTACCGTCTTATCAGTAAATCGGGGGGAACCGCGCAACTCCAGTCCTTTATCAATTCTGAGCATTCAGAAAACGCCGGAATTGTTTATTGCATGTCGCGCAAGAAAGTCGAACAAGTCGCAGATAAAATTGCGCAATCCGGCCGTATAGCGTTGCCCTATCACGCTGGCCTTTCTGCGGAAGTACGAAAGGAAACGCAGTCCCGGTTTTTGAAAGAAGACGCTGTCATCATAGTTGCAACAATAGCTTTTGGCATGGGTATAGACAAACCGGATGTCCGATTTGTGGCGCATCTGGATCTTCCCAAAAACATGGAATCTTATTATCAGGAAACCGGCCGTGCCGGTCGAGATGGGCTTCCCGCCGATGCTTGGCTCGCCTATGGATTGCAAGATGTCGCGAAGTTGAAAGCGCTCATGCAAAACCCTGACAAAAGCCAGCAACAACAAAATCTAGATCATCGTAAGTTGGATTCACTTCTCCAATTTTGCGAAAGCGCCCTTTGTCGGCGCCAAATGCTTCTGAAGTATTTTGGCGAAGACGCACCTTCCAGTTGCGGAAATTGTGATAACTGCCTGACGCCGCCTTTGCAATTCGATGCAACAGAAGCGGCGCAAATGGCTTTTTCCTGCATATATCGCACAGGTGAAATGTTTGGTGCCGGCCATATCACTGATATTTTACTAGGATCAGAAACCGATAAAATTACGAAATATGGCCATGACACGCTAAAAACTTTTGGCTTGGGCAAGCCTTGGAGTCGCCCAGATTGGCAGTCTATCCTCAGGCAGTTACTCGCATTGGGTATGTTAAATATTGATTTGGAAGGATATGGGGGTTTATCTCTAAATGAATCTTGCAGACCCATTTTAAAAGGTGAAAAGACCCTCCAACTGAAGAAGACACTTGTTTCCAAAAAAGCAAAGACACACGCAGGAAAGTCAACACGCGTGTTTGCCTCAAAAGAAGAAGAGGCCCTGTTTACTCTGCTCAAAACCGTACGCCTCACACTTGCAAAAGAGCAAAATGTACCGCCTTACGTTATTTTCCATGACAAAACATTGCTTGAAATGGCCCAGTTCAAACCCCGAACTTTAACGGCTTTTGGGGAATTGTCAGGTGTGGGCGCCAGCAAGAAAAGTAAATACGGCAATCAGTTTTTACAGGTAATCGACGAAAGTTACCCTTGAAGTTGCCCTTTGGTCGTATTAGTTGAGGAAATATAATGTCTTCAAGACCCCAAAATACCTAATATATGCAAAATATTATTGAACCCCTTGAAAGGTTTTTCCTAGATGTTTGAAATATCCGTAAATAACAAAAAAACACAGGTTGACGTAGAGGCTGATACGCCGTTGCTTTGGGTTTTGCGAGATACACTTAAACTGACGGGCACAAAGTTTGGTTGTGGTGTGTCGGCTTGTGGCGCCTGTACAGTTCATATTGATGGCGCACCTGTCAGGTCCTGTTCTATTGCAGTAGAAGATGCTGCCGGGTCTGAGATAACAACTATTGAAGGGCTGGCTGAGAATACATTCACGAATGTTCAACAAGCATGGATTGACGAACAAGTCCCGCAATGTGGTTATTGTCAATCCGGGATGATTATGGCGGTTTCCGCTTTTTTAGAAGAGAACCCCTCCCCCTCGGACGATGATATCGATAATGCGATCGATAATATCTGCCGTTGTGGAACCTATCCAAGAATTAGGAAAGCAATTCACAATGCTGCCAAAAAGCAAGGGGACCAATAAAATGGCTAAATTTGGTCTAACGCGCCGCAAATTCCTTGTTGCCGGAGCATTGGTTGGTGGCGGCCTCGCTATTGGCTATGGATTTAAATCAGATAAGCCAGGAAATGCGGCCCTTTCAGCATCGACATCAGAAGGTGAAATTGCCTTAAATGCGTGGGTTAAAATTGACACCGAAGGCATTGTAACGGTTGCTATTCCTCGCTCTGAAATGGGTCAAGGTATATATACAGCCCTTGCGATGCTTGTCGCCGAGGAACTCGACGCAGACTTTGAGACTATCCGTGTTGAACAAGCTCCCATTGACGATGTTTATGCTAATGTCACCGTTCTAAAAGACGCTTTACCTTTTTCCGATAACTATCACGATGGTGAGGATACAATTGGCGCCACTGGCATGGCCAAAGTTGCTGGTCTGCTTGGTTTACAGGTAACTGGCGGCAGTACAAGTGTGCGTGACGCCTGGGGTCCCATGCGCCAGGCTGGTGCGACCGCTAAAAGCATGCTGGTTATGGCGGCGGCAAGAACATGGAACGTTTCCCCCGACGAATGTTCTGTGGAGAAAGGCGTTATTACCCATTCTAAAACTAATAAGAGTGGCGGTTTTGGTGACTTTGTTATCAAGGCCGCATCAGAAACTGTTCCCCTGTCCGATGCTCTTAAAAACCCGGATGATTTTGAAATCATCGGAAAATCTAAAAGACGACTAGATATTCCAGAAAAAGTTACCGGCAGGGCTATTTTCGGTATTGATATCGATCTGCCAGATATGGCCTATGCTGCAGTTAAGCTGTGCCCTGTCTTTGGTGGAAAACTATCGTCTTACGACGAAAAGAGTGTGTTAGATATGCCAGGGGTTTTGAAAGTGATACCCTTTGAAACCGGTGTAGCGGTTGTCGCGGATAGTTTTTGGCGCGCTAAAACAGCCGTTGAAAATTTACCTGTCACGTTCGAAAATGGTGAGGCCGCGACGACGTCTTCTGATCAAATATTCGATAAATTGACAAAAAATCTGAGCAGCGAAGACGCCCGCATATATTCGGAAATTGGTGATGCACCTTCCGCGCTACTCTCAACTTCCAACAAGATGACAGCTACCTACACGGTGCCATATCTTGCTCATGCTTGTCTGGAACCAATGAATTGCACCGCGAAAGTGACGGAGACAGGCGTTGAGGTCTGGATGCCTAATCAGGCTCCTACTTTGGTAAAATGGTTTGCTGAGAAAATTGCCGACGTACCTGCAGAAAATGTCAAAGTACATACCACGTTGCTGGGTGGTGGCTTCGGTCGGCGTGCAGAAATTGATCTTGTTTTGATGGCTGTAACAATTGCGAAGTCGTTGAAAAACAGGCCAATAAAGCTTGTATGGACGCGCGAAAACGATATTCAGCATGATATGTACCGACCAGCCGCCGTGTCAGAATTTCAGGCTTCTTTGGATGAGGAGGGAAAAATCGATGCCTGGAAAAATAGAATTGTCAGCCAATCCACTTCCGGATCTTTCACCGCTCGACTTATCCCGTGGGCGACGATGGATGTCCCGGATAATACCACGTCTGAGGGCGCCGCGGATGTGCCTTACGAATTTACAAATCGGCTTGTCGATCATGTACCTGTCAAACTACCTATCCCAGTTGGTTTTTGGCGCAGCGTCGGTCATTCTTATAACGCGTTCTTTACTGAAAGCTTCATGGATGAAGCCGCAATCGCTGCGAAGCAAGACCCGATTGAATTTCGACTGACTCATTTAAGCGAGCACCAAGATTTCTCGGCTGTATTGCAAAAAGTCAAAGAAATTAGCGATTGGTCATCCCCGCTACCCGCAGGTAAAGGTCGTGGGGTCGCTCTTCACGAGAGTTTTGGTTCAATTGTCGCCCAAGTGGCTGAAGTAACCGTAAATGACGAAAAAATGGTGACAGTGGACAAGGTATTTTGTGTGATTGATTGCGGCACGGTGGTCAATCCCGATACGGTCATTGCCCAAATGGAGGGCGGCATTATTTTTGGCCTTTCCGCTGCTTTGTTTGGTGAAATTACAATCGAAAACGGCGAAGTCATAAACGAAAACTTTCCTGATTACGACATGGTTAGGCTTGCAAATTCTCCCGTAATCGAAACTTTTCTTGCGCCGAGTGGTCGACGCCTCGGCGGCGTGGGAGAGCCAGGAACCCCACCAATAGCACCTGCGGTGACGAATGCAATTTTCGCCGCCACGGGCAATCGTATTCGCGAACTTCCGATAACTAAATCTGGCTATTCTGTATGAGGAAAATTACGCTAGACCATCAATCCGTCACATAATTAGGCTGAGGTCATATGGTTTCCTTCGCAGAAATACAAAAACAAGCGGAACTAAATAGTGGCGGCAAGAAGGAATTGGCAGCAAGAATGCCGGAAATCCTGCCAAACGAGAAATTACGTCAAATTGCGACAACCGACTATTTCTCGACCATGACATTCCGTGTATTTTCTGCCGGTCTGAATCAAAAAATGGTACGCAATAAATGGCCCGCGTTTGAAGAGGTCTTTCTTGGCTTTGAACCCAGCAAGATTGCATTTTTCTCGGAAGATGATATTGGCCGCCTAATGACTGATACGCGTATCATTCGCCATCTCGGAAAAATACGGGCGACACATAATAATGCTCTGACAATGATAGAACTTGAAAAAGAGTATGGATCATTTGGAAATTATCTGGCTGATTGGCCGGAAGCGGATAGCATCGGTTTATGGGAAGATCTAAAGAAGAGATTCACTCAGCTTGGTGGCAACTCCGGTCCATATTTCTTGCGAATGATGGGTAAAGACAGTTTTATGCTGACACCCGATGTTATTCGAGCCTTGAATAAACTGGATATTGCAGCAGGCAAAATCACGGCAAAACGGGACCGCACGAAAGTACAGGCCGCATTTAATATCTGGCACAAAGAATCAGGATTGAATTATGCAGAACTGAGTAGAACTTTAGCGATCTGGGTTGGATAATGCCATTCTCCTTGAATCGCCATAAAAATGGGTTCATAGATAGAATAATAACAACTAAAAATTAGAAGAAGATCCTTATGACCGGTCCCCTCGATGGTATTCTTGTGGTTTCGCTGGAGCAAGCGGTGGCGGCACCTTATCTTTCTTGCCAACTTGCTGACGCAGGAGCGCGGGTGATTAAAGTAGAACGACCTGAAGGTGATTTTGCTCGTAATTACGATACTGTCGTCAACGGACAAAGTGCCTATTTCGTGTGGCTTAATCGCGGCAAAGAATCTATCAAACTCAATGCAAAAGATGACGACGATCTGGCACTGTTGAAACGAATGATTTCGAAAGCGGATATTTTTATTCAGAATCTAGCCCCAGGCGCCGCGACGCGTCTTGGTGTCGGCAGTGAACAGCTGCGGTTAGATCATCCCCGCCTGATCACTGTCGATATTTCGGGATACGGTGAGGAAGGCCCGTATGCCAAAATGAAGGCATACGACATGCTCGTGCAGTCTGAAACAGGGCTCGCGGCAGTTACAGGATCACCCAGTGAACCCGGCCGAGTCGGTGTATCCGTCTGTGATATCGCGGCAGGCATGCATGGTTTGGTTGGTGTTTTAGAGGCACTTTACGAGCGCGAAAAAACCGGCCAGGGGAAGTCCATTAAATCCACGTTGTTTGGGGGAATGGCGGACTGGATGACGGTCCCTCTCCTACATCAAGAATATGGCGGCAAGGCACCAGGACGCGGCGGCCTCAGTCATCCATCAATCGCACCTTATGAAGCCTATGAAACAAAAGAAGGCGGGCCAATCGTTATTTCCATCCAAAACCAAACCGAATGGAAAAACCTTTGTAACCAGGCCCTGCAAAAGCCCGAACTTTTTGATGATCCAAGATTTGATACCAATGAAAACAGAGTAAAAAACAGAGCAGAGCTCAATCAGGAAGTCGGTGGCGTATTTGGAGCGCATACCAGAAGCGAAATGACCGCGCGTCTTTCTGAAGCCCGGATCGCTTTTGGCTCCTTGAACAGCGTTGCCGATTTAACTTCGCATCCGCAAATCGAAAGAATGTTGGTAGATAGTCCTGCAGGCCCGGTAAAACTTGTTGCCTCTCCCGTTCAATTCGCCGGCAATTCACCCACATATAAACCGATCCCCGGCCTGGGAGAGCATAGCAAAAAAATTCGTGACGAATTCTCTGAGTAAGACGTTTCCCTCAACAGCTCCACTAAATATCAGGTTATTTTTCGATGATCAGCCGCAATCAAATGCTGGAAGAAAAATACGGCGCCAAATTTAAATGGTTCGCTGTCCTGGCAGTTATTATTGGTCTTATGGCGTCAATCCTATCGTCGACAATGATCAATGTCGCCCTGACGAACATCATGGCCGAATATCGAATTACTCAAGCTTCTGCGCAATGGATGTCGACCGGATTTTTAAGTGCGACAACTATTTGCATGTTGTCGACGGCTTGGCTATTACAGAATTACGGCGCCCGTGCCACCTTCATGCTGGCAACGGCGCTATTTTTTAGTGGTTGTATGCTGGGCCAGTTTGCCCCGAACTTTAACTTACTGATTTTCTCACGATTATTGCAAGGCGCCGGCGCAGGAATTTTGCAGCCATTGTCCATGGCATTGGTTTTTATCTTATTTCCTGCAAACCGGCGAGGTACTGCGATCGGTATCTTTAGCATGGTAGTGGTTCTTGGGCCGGCAGTCGGCCCGACAATTGGCGGGGTGATAACTGATAGCCTGGATTGGCATTATACATTTACCGCCGGGCTTCCCTTAACTTTATTCGCAGGTATCCTGGGCTGGAAATTCCTTCCAGACAGATCTGAAACCGGGTCAAGATCCCGCTTCAATTTCATCAGCTTTGGATTTGTTTCCGTTGCAGTTTCCTGTTTCCTTATCGGTTTATCCAATAGCCAATTTCACAATATTGAGAATATTCTCGTAGGACCGTTTCTCGCCATTTCCCTTATTGCTCTAGCAATATTTATTTTGCGTGATGCGCGGAGTCCGGCTCCTCTGCTCCGGTTACAGATGTTTCGAAATCTGTATTTTACGTCAACTGTTCTGATTGGCGCTATAACAAGTGCTGGTATGTTTTCCAGCATTTATATGGTGCCGCTATTTGCCCGAACCGTACTCAATGCAAGTGCGACGGAAGCCGGACTGATGCTCCTTCCGGGGGGACTCGCGCTCGCCGCAGTGTCTCCTTTGGCGGGTCGAATGGTCGATCGAACGCCGCCGCATCGCCTTTTACTAACCGGGATCGTTTTGTTCTTTATATCATCAATTGGGATCAGCTTTTCAGACCAATATAGCGGCTTTTGGTTAGTCGCTGGCTGGATAATCTTGAGTAGGACAGCATTGGGTTTTATCTTGCCGTCCAATAGCACCTTATCCCTTTCCAGTATACCCACTGAGCATGTAGCGCAAGCATCTGGTGCATTAAATTTTTGCAGAATGCTCGGCGGAACTGCAGGGGTAAATATAATTGCGGTCCTCATCACAGCGCGCTCCAACCACTACGAAACCGATTTAATGGAAATCCACACAGCGGATGTGATCACCTATGACGAATATCTCACAGCGACCAGCTATACATTTCAAGATTGCTTTCTTATTGCCGGAATATTCTTCGCACTAGCGCTGTTACCTGCAGCCTATATTTCCTGGAAATCGAACATGAAAAAAGGCCTCGCCCAATGACGAGACCTTAATTCTAAAAGTCAGAATCTACAGATCCTTAAACCCCTTACCTTCTTTCGCAAGCTTTTCAAGGAGAGGTGCCGGTGTCCATTCATCGCCAAATTCCTCCTTGAATTTCAACATATCATTATAAATATTTTCGAGTCCGATATGATCGGCATACCGCATTGGGCCCCCACGATATACAGGCCAACCGTATCCATAAACCCAGATAACATCAATGTCGCTGGCACGCATCGCAATGCCTTCTTCCAGAATTTTCGCCGCTTCATTGATCATCGGATAGACACACCGTTTGAGGATCTCTTCATCTGATACTTGGCGGCGATTGATACCAGCATCTCTTGCGGCATTGATGATAATATCTTCGACAATGGGATCAGGCTGTGGTGTCCGGTTCCCTTTTTCGTAATGATAGTAGCCGTTCCCGGTTTTTTGGCCAAACCGACCAAGTTCACAGATCGCGTCGGCAACCGGGCTCGTAACGCCTTTGCCTTGACGAATGCGCCAGCCCACATCGTTACCTGCCAGATCAGACATGGCAAATGGTCCCATCGGTAGTCCGAAATCAAACAAGACACGGTCAACGTCTTCCAGCTTCGCCCCTTCCAGGATCAGCTTGGTCGCTTGTTCACCCCGCTGCGCAAGGATACGATTGCCAACAAAACCGTCACAGACACCGACCATCGCAGGAATTTTGCCAATCCGTTTGGCAAGTGCCATACAAGTCGCCATTACAGTCGCATTGGTTTTCTTGGTTCGTACTTCCTCCAATAATTTCATGACATTGGCAGGGCTGAAGAAATGTAGCCCTATGACATAATCGGGTCTGGTTGTCGCTTCTCCGATTTCGTCGATATCCAAAGTTGAGGTATTTGTCGCAAGGATCGCCCCTTGCTTGCAAATATTATCAAGTTTGCCAAAAATGTCCTTCTTCACGTCCATATTTTCAAAGATGGCCTCAATCACGATATCAACATCGCCCAGATCTTCCAGATTGATGCTTCCGGTCAGCAAAGACATACATTTATCCATGGCCTCTTGAGACATCCGTCCTTTAGAGACAGTCGCCGCATAGTTTGCCTTGATGATATCCATGCCTTTATCGAGAAACTCCTGCTTCGTTTCAACGATAGTCACAGGTATGCCAGCTTGCAGGAAATTCATAGCGATACCACCGCCCATAGTTCCAGCACCGATAATCCCCGCAGTATTAATGTCAATCAAGGGTGTGTCCTTGGGCACATCTGGAATTTTATTTGCCAGACGTTCGGCAAAGAAGAAATATTGCTGAGCGCCCGATTGCTCACCTTGCATCAGCTCCATAAAGAGCTCACGTTCCCGCTTAAGGCCTTCATTGAAAGGAAGATTCACAGCCCCTTCTACAGCTTTTATGCAATTTTCCGGCGCCTCAAAATTGCGGGCTTTACGGGCAATGGATTTACGGAAATCATCGAACAAGGCGGGATTTTTCCTGGCTTCTTCCAGTTTGCTATTCTGATCACTGATCTTGACCAGTGGACGTCCCTCTGCAACGACCTTCTTTGCAAACTCGATCGCACCGTCTGTTAGGTCACCATCGATAATTTCATCGACAAGACCGGCTTCAAGAGCTTTCTTTGCTCCAATTGGTGCGCCGCCCGCGATCATCGTCAATGCCATTGGAACACCGACAACCCGAGGAAGCCGTTGCGTCCCACCAGCACCTGGCAGAAGTCCCAGTTTTACTTCAGGCAAGCCAACTTTGGCACTGGCCACGGCAACACGGTAATGACAGCCAAGTGCGGTTTCCAAACCGCCGCCAAGCGCTGTCCCGTGAATAGCGGCCACAACAGGTTTATTGGAAGATTCAATCGTTCCAATCACTTCATGTAAACCCGGTTCCGTTGGCGGTTTTCCAAACTCAGTGATATCAGCCCCGGCAATAAAGGTTCGGCCATCACAGGCCAGAACAATAGAGGATACAGCATCGTCGGCCATTCCGGCTTCAATACCGCCTTTAATCCCTTCCCGCACGCCTTGGCTCAAGGCATTAACCGGTGGATTATTTACAGTTACAACACCAACAGTTCCATGTGCTTCGTATCTCACAAAATCTGTAATTGCAGTCATTTTTCTTTTTCCTCTCTTAAGGTATTTGGTGACTGATTAAGTTCTGGTTGGATCGTCAGAAACGCGAACCAGTAATTTCCCGAAATTCTCACCTTTTAGCAGTCCGATAAAAGCCTCAGGCGCATTTTCAATTCCCTCAATAATATCTTCACGATATTTCAACTGACCGCTTGCGATCCATCCTCCCATATCCCGAAGGAAATCCGCCAGATGTTCATAATGATCAGAGATGATAAATCCTCTCAATGTCATACGCTTTGTCAACATATCCCGCATGAGAGCTGGTAAAAAATTCGTTCCGGTGGGGAGCGACGTCGCATTATATTGCGAGATCAGGCCACAAAGCGGGATACGTGCGAAATCATTTAGTAAGGGCATGACAGTATCAAACACTTTACCACCGACATTTTCAAAATAAACGTCAATTCCGTCCGGACAAGCCGTGGCCAGTTGTTCAGCAAAGTCAGCATCCTTATAGTTGATACAGGCATCAAACCCGAGTTCCTCAACGACAAATGCGCATTTTTCAGCCGAACCCGCAATTCCAACAGCTCGGGCACCTTTAATCCTTGCAATCTGGCCAACAACACTTCCTACCGCGCCGGAGGCCGCGGCAACCACAACCGTTTCGCCCTCTTTCGGTTGTCCAATTTTCAACAGTCCGAAATATGCTGTCAAACCCGGCATGCCCAGGACCCCAACAGCAGTCGATATGGGCGCTAAACCCGGATCCAGCTTCATCACACCTGTCCCGTCGGTCAGGCTATATCCCTGCCAGCCCGTATAGCTCATGACATAATTACCAACACCAAATTTCGGGTTATTGGATTGCTCCACTACGCCAACGCCGCCACCCATCATGGGATCGCCGATTTGGGCGCTTGCCGAGTAACTTTTCGCCTGACTCATACGGCCCCGCATATAGGGGTCTAAAGACATATAAATTGTTTTTACAAGTATTTGGCCTTCGCCGGGAGTCGGAATAGCTGTTTCAACTATTTCAAAATCTGCTGCCGTCGGCTCACCTTCCGGATAAGATTTAAGCAGTATCTGCTTATTCATATTTGACATTAATAACGCCTTTCATTCTTTTGATTCTATTTAATTTTCAAAACTGATTGATTTGGTGAACTCGTATATAGCTGTTGAACTAATTCTGCCCGGTTCGATAACACGGCTGACTGGTTGATATATTGTTTATCCGTGATTTCATTTTTATCAATCGATAAGGGCTTAGCCATTACGATCGCGCGACCTGCCCGTCGACTCGGAGCTTTATTCTCCAAATTATACTTCTCCAGCTTGAATGCTATCTGCTCAAGAAAATCTCCGTCTACGATAGCTTCACCATCTTCGGATACGGCATCCGTGCGCCCTTCAAGCTGACGAAGGACGGCTTCTGTCGGAAGTATTAATAACCCAACATCATCTTTGTCATGGCCCGATATTACTATATCTCTCACAACTGGATCCAGTGCATCAATGAGCGAAAGACGGAGAGATCCTGTGCTCACCCAGGTACCATTTGCCAGTTTAAAATCCTCCGCGACACGACCATTAAAAACCAATCCCAATTGTTTATTCGAGGAGTCTTCCCATTTTACGGCATCGCCAATGCAATAGAATCCCTCTTCATCAAAATATTTTGCTGTTAAATCTGGACGCTTGTAGTAACCAGTATGCACATTGGCACCCTTGATACGAATTTCAAGCTTATCACCTACCGGAACGACCTTTAAATCCACACCGGGTGTCGGCACACCGATAAGACCTACTTTTTCCGTTTCCCAATAAACTGCCGTGCCGGTTCCCGTGGTTTCCGTCGCTCCCCAACCCGTGCCAAACGGCATTCTCATACCCGTATATTTTATGGCAAGCACCTGCATTCTTTCGAACATTTCCTGCGAAAGCGCCGCGCCGCCATATTGGCAAATGGTCACATTTTTAAAAAAGGCCGTTGCTAGACCTTCGTCTTTTTCAAGCTGATCGGCCAAAAACCCATAAGCCGCAGGAACACTGCTGAACCTTGTTGGCGATACACGCTTCAAATTCTCCAATGTTCTTTGAAACAAACCAGGAGCTGGTTTGCCGTCATCCATATAAATGGTTCCGGAGACCCGGGCGATGGCAAAGAAATTAACATTCCCACCATATGTATGATGCCATGGGAGCCAATCCAAAATATATGTCGGTGTATTTATCGGGTCCCGAGGTTCAGAAACCAGCTCCAAGGTTTTTTGCGCCGCGCACAGCATCCCCTGTGTATTGGGTACGGCTTTCGGCATTCCGGTTGAACCAGAGGTAAACAGGATTTTGGCAAGACTGCCGGCGTTTACAGATGCGTAAGCCGTTTCCACAGCTGTCTCGTCTATCGCGCCCAACAAATCATCAAACCGTAATCCGCCATGATCCGATCCTTGTACCGTGACAATATCTGTATGTTCGGAATTAACCGCTGCCAATGCATTGCCAAATATGTCTCCATCTTCTGCAAAAATGAGGCCGGGCTCAGTCAATTTGACAGCATAACTCAACTTTTCGAAATCTGTTCCCAAGAGCGAATATGACGGTGAAACCGGCGTGACGGGCACACCAACCTGGATAGCCCCCATTGTAAGAATCGCGTGCGCAAAACTATTGCCGGACAGAATCATCACTGATTTCTCCGGACCAAATCCATGTTGCAACAGCCAAGTACTTACTTCATCGGCTTGCTTTTTAGCTTGCGCATAGGATAATTCGGGCCAGTTTTCTTGCAGGCCGCATTTAATCAAAAAAGGCTTGTCAGGAAATTCCTCAGCTGAACGGCGCCAGTAAAACGCTACGTTTTCTTCAACTTTCCCTAAGGGAATATTACTCGTTAGGAGATACGAACCGTCCACATTTTCGGCCACATTTATGTCAGGAGACGGACGATTAAGTTCCCTAAAAGGTACGTAAGACGACATGCCGGCAGCGAGCTCCTCTATTTTTTTTGTTCTATTTTTGTCGGCTGACTGTTATTGTGCAGCATACTGACAAAATGTCACAACAATTGCCAGCGGCAGTCAGAAAAAAGAACAAAAAAACATCAAGGGTAGAGTACCAATGACGGGACCGGCAGGAATTGTCCTGGCAACAGATCGCGCCAGCAAACGAAAAGAAGAAAAACGCAACAGGCTTCTTGAAGCTGCCCGCAAACTTTTTGTCAATAAAGGCTATCACGAAACACGCCCTCAGGATATCGCACGAGAAGCCGATGTCGCCCACGGGACCTTTTATTCTCATTACACAGATAAACGTGAAATTTTTCTAGCCTTCGCCAGTTCTGCGCAAGAAGATCTTCACGCGTTTGTTCAATCGAAAATTCCAGTTGTGGATAGTTTTGAGGAATATATTCGATACAGTCTTACGGCCATTCAGGAGTTTGCAGAGCAAAACCCCGGGCTTCTAAGATCTGCGCTGGTCGATACGAGAGTGTTCGATCCGACAGATTCCACTTCAACAGAAGTCCGAAGCAAGTTTGCTGCCGGATTTATTATTAGATTGAAAAATGCCTGTGACAGAGGTGAGCTCTACGATGACGTAGATCCTGATCTTATTGGTCATGCCATGACGGGACTAATTCAATTTTCCGCCCCACATGCGTATCGCACAGGTCAGAGTCGCCAGGAATTTGTTGATCATATGACACGGTTTCTAACTCGTGCCCTTGTAAAGAATCCACTAAACCTCGGCTAACTTGCAGGTTTTATCCCCACGGACCTTTCTTTTCGTCAGAATTTTTCGACGGTTGTTCCGTATATGGGGTCGTTCCCCGACCAGACGACTTTACAGTCGACGTAACATGGGTATAGCGAGAATTGGGTGGCCGATAAGTGCTGGCTCGCCCCTGAACCATACTTAAGTTTAGTTCTTTTAGTTTTTTGACACGATTTATGGTTGCTGGATGTGTCGAAAACAAACTATCTGCCCGTTTTCCATGCAGTGGATTGACAATGAACAAACTGGCGGATGCCGGGTTCTTTTCCGCCGGTATATTTTCATGGGCCCGTGCCCCTCGCTCCAGCTTTTGCAGAGCACTGGCAAGCCAATCGGGATTACCGCAAATTTCGCTTCCCGTGTGATCCGCAGAATATTCCCGTGTCCGACTGATGGCCATCTGAACCAACATCGCGGCTAGTGGTGCCAATATCATGATTGCCAACGTGCCGATGATACCGCCGCTACTATTTCGGTTTCCGCCAAAGAACAACGCAAAATTCGCCAACATACTGATGGCTCCGGCAAGGGTCGCCGTGATCGTCATGGTCAAGGTATCACGGTTTTTAATATGCGCCAGCTCATGCGCCATGACACCCGCAAGCTCTTCTGCAGTCAGCAACGCCAAAAGGCCAGTTGTTGCCGCTACAGCTGCATTCGCCGGATTGCGGCCAGTGGCAAAGGCGTTAGGCTGCGCATTTTCCATGACATACACTTTAGGCATCGGCAAACCGGCGCGTTCAGAAAGGTCCTGAACCACGCGCACAAGCGTTGGAGCTTCGGTTTCCGTCACCAGTCGGGCGCCATGCATCTTGAGCACCAATTTATCCGAGTTCCAATAGGCGAAGCCGTTCATGCCAATTGCAATAACAAAAGCAATAAGCATTCCTGTTGTCCCGCCGAGCAAAAACCCGATCCCTAAAAAAAGGGCCGTTATCGCGGCGATCAGCATCCCTGTTTTTAAGAAATTCATTGAAGTGCCCTAATTAAAGTATTCGCGGAGAGTTATTTTCCGCTTCTTCTTATTAGGTATTCAGGAAATCGAATTTTTCAATGCATTGAAACGAAACGCGATGACCTTAAAAACGCCATATTCCTGACAAGGTTTTGCCGCTAATAACCATCAAATGCAATAATACCGGTTAGCGAAGTTTAAGACGTTAGCCGGGCAAGTCTAAGGGAGGACTGTCATGCCCTCAAGTTTAAGTAATCTGTATGAAGGCATGACATCAGTAGCGTAACCAGTAGTGTACGGAAATCGGCGGGGGGCAGGCCTGCCGGTTTTTGATCCCTCCCGAAGGCTTTAAGCCGCCGCGGTAATAGCCTCACGAATTGCGGCGATGGCTTGGGCTCCCTTTTCAGCATTCGGGCCACCAGCCTGCGCCATATCAGGACGACCGCCGCCGCCTTTTCCACCTAATGCTTCTGATCCAGTCCGAACAAGGTCGACTGCGTTGAATTTTGATGTCAGATCATCGGTCACGCTAATAACAATTGAAGCTTTACCATCATTGGCCGCGATTAAAACGATGACGCCGCTATCCAGTTTCTTCTTGATTTCATCGGCCATGGGCTTTAAATCGCGCGGCGGAACATCACCAAGCAAATGGGCAACAAAACCAACTTCACCAATTTTCTCGACCTCGGCAGTATTACCGCTGCCGCCTGTCGCCAGTTTCTTCCTCGTTTCGGTCAGTTCCCTTTCAAGGCGTTTTCTTTCATCCAACAACCCTGTTATCCGCGTTGACAGCTCAGCCGGAGAAATTTTTAAAGAAGACGCAGCCTTGAACAGCATCTGCTCGCGATCATTTACGTAATCAAGGGCAGCCTGCCCAACGACAGCCTCAATGCGGCGCACGCCTGCAGCAAGCCCCGCCTCACTCGTTATTTTCAAAAAGCCAATATCACCGGTACGAGACACGTGAGTTCCGCCGCACAACTCCGTTGAATAATCGCGTCCCTCGCCTTTATCCATATCCAGCCCGCCCATGCTGACAACCCGCACTTCGTCACCATATTTTTCGCCAAACAGGGCCATAGCACCGGCCTTGATTGCATCTTCAGGTGTTGTCAGATGAACAGCAACAGGAGCGTTCAGGCGAATTCGGTCATTCACATCATTTTCGACTTGCCGAATTTCCTCATCAGACATGGGTTTTTGATGGGCGAAATCAAAGCGGAGGCGGTCTTCAGCTACCAATGACCCTTTTTGTGTCACGTGATCGCCAAGCCGCTGACGCAGGGCTTCATGCAATAGATGTGTTGCTGAATGGTGAGCCCGCAACCGAGATCTGCGAACAGCATCAATCTGGCTGTCGACGACATCACCAATTTTCAATGATCCCTTAAGGACACGGCCTATATGAATGTAGAGATCCTGCTTCTTTTGCGTATCTTTCACATCCATTTCAAAGCCGTCAGAAGACTTGAGGACGCCATGGTCGCCTTCTTGACCGCCAGATTCACCGTAAAACGATGTCTGGTTCAACACGACCATTATATCGTCGCCTTCGGCAGCGGTATCCCGCTCGGCACCATTTACGACTATGGCTTGAACCTGACCTTCGGCTGAGTCTGTCTGGTACCCCAAAAATTCTGAAGCTCCTATGCGTTCATGCATATCAAACCATAGCTGATCGGTTGCCGCTTCTCCCGACCCTGACCAGGCAGCACGTGCAGCCGCCTTCTGTTTGGCCATAGCGATATCGAACCCATCCTCGTCCAGACCCCGCTTCTGCCCTTTCAAGATATCTTTGGTCAGATCGAGAGGAAATCCGAACGTATCATAAAGCTTGAAGGCAACGTCCCCCGGCAGGGCTTCTTGATCGCCGAGTTTATCGGTCGCGTCTCCTAAAAGTTTCAAGCCGCGTTCGAGGGTTTCCTTGAACTTGGTTTCCTCAACTTTCAAAGTTTCGGTAATTAAGGATTGTGCACGGGATAATTCCGGGAATGCCTCCCCCATTTCGTGAACCAGTGTATTTACCAGTTTCCAGACCATGGGGTCTTTTGCGCCCAGTATATGAGCATGACGCATTGCACGGCGCATAATCCGGCGCAAAACATAACCACGGCCTTCATTAGACGGCAACACGCCATCTGCGACGAGAAAGGCTGATGCACGAAGATGGTCTGCAATAACGCGGTGAGATATTTTAAATTCCCCATCTGCATCTACATTGGAGACATCCGCAGACGCCTCGATGATCGTCCGCATCAAATCGATATCATAATTGTCATGCTTGCCTTGCAAGACAGCCGTAAGTCGCTCCAGCCCCATACCTGTATCAATTGAAGGGCGCGGTAAATTTTCTCTCGTATCTTTATTCAGCTGTTCGAACTGCATGAAAACGAGATTCCAGATTTCAACAAATCTGTCACCATCTTCGTCAGGACTACCCGGAGGGCCGCCGGGTATATGATCGCCATGATCGTAAAAAATTTCCGAACAAGGGCCGCAAGGGCCGGTATCGCCCATTGACCAAAAATTATCTGATGTCGCAATACGGATTATTCCGTCGTCCGTCAGGCCGGTGATTTTCTTCCAGTGGCCCACGGCTTCTTCATCATCATGATAGACGGTTACCAACAGCTTGTCTTTTGGCAGGCCAAATTCTTTGGTCAATAACGTCCAGGCATGCTCAATCGCCTGTTCTTTGAAATAATCACCAAAGGAGAAATTCCCCAGCATTTCAAAAAAGGTGTGATGACGAGCAGTCCGTCCGACATTTTCCAGATCATTATGCTTGCCACCGGCCCGAAGACATTTTTGAGTAGTAACCGCACGGCTATAAGGTCGCTTTTCTAAACCTGTAAACACATTCTTGAACTGAACCATACCTGCTGCAGTAAATAGCAGCGTAGGATCATTGCGCGGGATCAAAGGAGAGCTGTCGACCTTCTCATGCCCATTCTTGGAGAAATACTCCAAAAAAGAGCTTCGAATTTCATTTGTTGTACTCATGTCAAAAACTCCGTCACCTTTACCGCAAACAAGGTATTTATGTCTTCAATCGAAACCAGAGCAGACTTTTACCGTGACACGCCACCCCTGTCCAGCGGGTTAGCACTGGAAATGGCGGCTCAAGCCTGTTATGCAAAGAGTTCGGATTTGATTTTAAACTAATAAAAACACGGAAAACAATTTTCCCTGTCCGATAAAGAACGGAATTACCACGTGAGTATTATTGATAAAGACCCAGCGGAAGCCATTGATCTGATTAAAGCCGGTTTTGAATCTGCTGGTTACATATGCGATCGACATATAGCAACATCAATTTACCTGTCGCAAAAGCTTGATAAGCCGATCCTCGTCGAGGGCCCTCCCGGTGTTGGCAAAACAGAACTTGCGAAAGCGGCATCGGAGTTACTCGGCGCGCCTATGATCCGTCTGCAATGTTATGAGGGACTGGATGAGTCAAAAGCTTTATATGAATGGAAGTATGGCAAACAACTGCTCTATACCCAAATTCTGAAGGAAAAGCTGGGAGATTTGCTTGAAGATGCTGTCGGACTGGATCAATCCATGGATAAATTGCACCAGTTTGGTGACAGCTTCTATTCAGAGAAATTTCTGGAAGCCCGCCCCTTACTCCAGGCTTTGAAATCCGAAGTGAAAACAGTCCTATTGATCGATGAAATCGACAAATCAGATCACGAATTTGAGGCCTATTTGCTGGAAATTCTGTCGGATTACCAGATTTCGGTACCAGAGATAGGAACAATCAAGGCCAAAACCAAACCGCTCGTATTCCTGACAAGTAATAACACGCGGGAAATGAGTGACGCTCTCAAACGGCGCTGCCTGCATCTATACATTCCGTTTCCGGACGCTGAATTGGAACGGAGGATTATCAAGACCCGGGTTCCTGAGTTGGACGAAAATCTCCGTAATCAGATCGTCTCATTTGTCCAGCAACTGAGAACTCAGGATCTCAAGAAACTCCCGGCGGTAAGTGAAACCATCGATTGGGCACGAACACTACTCTTGCTGCATGCGGAGAAACTCGACGCAGATATGGTGCGGAATACGCTGAATATGCTTCTGAAATTTGAAGAAGATATTGAAAACACCAATTCGGATGTGCCAAAGCTGGTGGCCATCGCACATAAAGAAACCCGGTAATGGATAGGCCTCTCGCAGAATTTATAGAAATGCTGCGATATGCGGATATCCCTGTGTCTATCGGCGAAAGTCTGGACGCGGCGGAAACGGTGCAGCTTATCGGTTATGATGACCGTGGTTTACTGAAAGCTGCGTTATCGCAGGTCATGGCAAAAACAGTCGAAGAGCATGACAGTTTCAACCGGTGTTTCGACGAATTTTTCAGTTATAATATCGAGTTTGATTTTAAAAATGAAGATAAAGAAGCGGTAGAAGGCGAAGATAACCTTGATAGCCAATCTGCCAATCCGGAACCGGCCAATGAAAATGACGACGGATCCTCAGTCAATGACGATACTAGCGGCGGAAATGAGCAAGAAGCTGGAGAGCCGCTAGGCGACCCATCAGCCCCCCTCCTTGAAATGCTGGAGCAAAATGACAGAACTGCATTGGCTCTAGCTATGACCCAAGCCGCCGGCGAGGCTAATCTTGGCGGCATTGTTTTGATGACGCAACGCGGATTATTTACGCGCCGTATTATGGAACAAATGGGGCTGGATCAGGTTAATCAGGAAATCATGGCGCGAGAAGAACAAGGGGATGATGAAGGCGCCGTAGATCTTGCCGGCCGTCTCGAAACATTATTCGATGCGGTCCGGGACATGGTGGAAAGGCAACTGGCCCTAACCAGTAGCGGAAAAGGCAAGCAGTTTCGCCAAGACGTTCTCAAAAAGGTTCGATTGTCCAATATAGAACATCGCGATTTCAAGCATATGCGCGAAATAGTCCGCCGGATGGCCAAGCGCCTCACGGATATGAACTCACGCATACGCAAGGTTAAAAATCGCGGCCATCTCGATATCCGCAAAACCATGCGTCGCAATATCGCCTATGACGGCATCCTGTTTGAAACTCATTGGAAACAGAAGCACAAAGACCGTCCGAAAGTTCTTGCCGTCTGTGATGTTTCCGGTTCTGTCGCCTCGGTGGCAAGATTTCTTCTGCTTTTTCTCTACTCATTAAATGAGGTTCTGCCAAAAGTCCGATCTTTCGCCTTTTCCGGCACATTGGGAGAGGTAACTGATCTCTTCGACCGTCTCGGACCTGAGGAGGCAGTCCCCCTCGCAATCGAGCAGTTTGGTGGCCGGTCCACCGACTATGGCCGCGCCATGGAAGATTTCAAGGATTTGATATTTGATGAAATCGATAATCGAACAACTGTTATATTTCTCGGAGATGGCCGATCCAATGGTGCAGATCCACGTGTCGATATTTTGAAAGAGATCAAGTCACGGGCCAAGCGGGTCATCTGGCTTAACCCGGAACGGAAATCTATTTGGGGCTCGGGTGATTCAGAAATGCTTCGGATTGCGCCTTACTGCACAACCGCCGATACGTGCAATTCGCTGAATAAGCTTGAGCTGATCATTCGCGACCTTCTCAAATCCAATTAGACAAGAATATTTACGAGTAAGAATAAACCTCGCCCTATCGGGGATACGGGACCTTTTTAGGCGACTTAATCAAGTTCAGTTTGGATCGAACTTTCAGATTTTTAATTGATCAGGATCAAGGAGCAAGTTCGATACCTTTGTACGATTAGCCGGAAAATAAGTAAGTCAATTGGCGAAATGCTAAGTTTTTTCGGAGAAAGACAATGAGAAACAGGATCGCTTTTTTTGCGCTGTCCCTATGCGTTGCCTCCCTCTATCTGATCACATCACCAGCTATGACGCAGGCAGAAGAAATACTAGGGCAAGCTCTTGAAGAGGGGAAATTTCTTACGAATATCCGTATCCGATACGAATTCGTTGATCAGGACGGCATCGCAAATGACGCCCATGCCAAAACAGCGAGACTGAGATTGGGCTATGAAACAGGCTCATGGAAAGAATTTAGTCTGCTCGGTGAAATCGACGGCACGACGCATTTTGGATCAGAGGAATTTAACAGCACAGTAAATGGGGAAACCGCCTATCCGGTCGTCGCGGACCCGGATTCATTTCGATTAAACAGAGCCAATTTAAAATACACTGGCGTCAGCAACACGATGATCAAAGCCGGTAGGCAGCGCATAATCCTGGATGACGCACGGTTTGTTGGCAATGTGGGATGGCGCCAAAATGAGCAAACATTTGATTCGGCGCGCCTCGTAAACGAAACTATTCCAAATGTAAAAATTGATTATTCCTATATCTGGCGGGTAAACAGTATTTTTGGCAGTGAAGCCGATTTGGGAAGCTATGATTCAAACAGCCATTTGATCGACATTCAATATTCCTGGCGAGACTATTTAGATGTTACGGGATTTGGCCATTGGCTTGACTTTGAAGAAGCGAAGAAAGCCTCTTCGTTGGCCACGTATGGTATCAGGTTAAACGGTAATGCCATAGGACCTGACACAGTAAAATTCAACTACAGCGCAACGGCAGCCCATCAGGAGAACTACGCAGATAATAATGCTGATGTAAACGAAGATTATTATGCCATCGCCGGATCCGCAATGTGGAAGCGCATCACAGCGAGACTTGGCTATGAAGTATTTACCGGTAATGGAACGGTCGCCTTTCAGACCCCTTTGGCAACGGGCCACAAATTTCAGGGACTGGCAGATGTCTTTCTCACGACCCCGGGTAATGGGTTGGAAGATCTAAATGTATCGCTTGGATACCATACCTCTCCCTTTTTCTATTTCCCGAAGGGTATCAAGATCCGGGCAACATATCACGATTTTGAGGCCGAAAACGGATCAACTGATATGGGGTCTGAAGTCGATATAGTAGCTGTTTTTCCCCTGGATCACGGCTTCAAAATCGTAACCATGTACGCAAATTACGACGGAGCTGATTTCGCCGCTGACAGACAGAAATTCTCGCTCGGCTTGAATTATAATTTCTAGGACGAGGGCCGCACCCGAAACAATTGGACGAAGACGGTTGCCAATTTGAACGAACTTGTGCCAGTAGTTGCTACAGTGTTTTTTCAAAAGGTCCATCTTTATGTTCGCGGATATAAGTACGCCTCTTCTCATTAGTCTGATTGCTGCCTTGTTGGCCACAGGTATGCTCGCAGGTTTACTCGCCGGTCTTTTGGGCGTTGGCGGCGGTATTGTCATTGTCCCCGTGCTCTATAATGTCCTGTCCTTTTTCGGTGTAAATGATGATGTTCGAATGCATGTTGCTGTTGGTACCTCCCTTGCCATTATAATTCCAACTTCCCTCGCCTCTGCCCGAACGCATTATAAAAAGGGGGCGATTGACGCCGCCCTATTGAAAAGCTGGGGCCCGATGATCTTTATCGGTGTCATCGGCGGCACCGTTCTCGCCGGATTTGCAAACGCCTTTATCCTGACGCTTGTCTTCGCGGTTTTGGCTTTGATCGTCGCGGCCAATATGGCCTTTCGACCTGACACTCTGAAATTTTCAGACTCCCTGCCTAAATCTCCCTTTAAAGAGTCATTGGCGTTATTGATCGGCTGGTTCTCTGCAATGATGGGCATTGGCGGCGGGACGTTGGCTGTCCCAATTCTTACGCTTTATAACGTTCCCATTCGCAAGGCTGTTGGAACCTCCGCCGCCATTGGGCTGATAATTGCGATTCCCGGGACAATAGGTTTTCTATTGTCTGGTCTGGATGCGAAAGGCCTGCCGGTTGGCAATTACGGATACGTCAATTTATTGGGGTTTTTAATGATTGTGCCGATGACCGTTCTGTTCGCACCACTTGGCGCCAAAATTGCCCATCGGATTAATGCGAGCCTGCTTAAAAAAACATTTGCTTTTTTCCTTTTTGTCACTTCCCTGCGTATGTTTTATGGCTTGTCGTGATGCTATATTCCTCGGATATTCCGGCGCAAATACCTGTACCGGTGCGCGATTTGCAGTGGGCAATTTCATCGCCCTCGCTCCTCGAACAGCCGTCTCTCCCTGATTTATTCAAACATCCAGAGACCACGGATCTACTTAGACAACTCCGCTCAAATCCGGCGCCCCTCCTGGAATATTTGGCTGATAGAAAAACGACCGCTCTTGGTTCTTATTTTGAACATCTGATTATTTTCTGGCTTTCAAACTTGCCCTCTGTGTCCCTAATCGCCTCTAACATTCAGGTTTTCCGGGACAAACAAACTATGGGTGAAATTGATGTCTTGTTCGAACAGAGCGGAATTACTTTTCACTGGGAATTGGCGGTCAAATTCTATCTAAATATTGATAGCGGGATGAAGGCCTCCCACTTCGTCGGCCCGCGGTTGAAAGACACCCTCGATGCAAAACTCCAGCGAATATTTAACCACCAGATCCCGCTCCTGGATGCCCCAGAATCTAAAAAAATACTGACTGAATTAGGAATAAAGGAGGTTGTATCCTCGGCCCTGGTAAAAGGTATCTTGTTTCAACCAATACCCAGCCGATCGACGCTGGATAATCATTTTCCACCAAAAATATCCGCGACATGTCGGACAGGATCGTGGGTAACGCTGGGCAGGCTCGACAAGATCGAAAACCATGAATTCACTCATTTTCTGATTTCGAAAAAAAACCAGTGGTTTACGGATTTTTATTATCCCCAAGAAGTAATCCCGGGAAATATAAACTCCCTCAAAAAATGCGCTGCCGAACAGATAAATATCCACCCTGCACCGATTATGGCCTGCCTCTTCGGTGCAAAAGATCGTGGCGTCTTCTCGTCGGATACCCGGATATTTATCGTTCCAGATGAGTGGCCCGCCCTAGCCGCTAAATTTCACCACCGTTAAAAATTTGGCAATTGCATAAAGCGCCTCTGAAACGCTTGCCTCATTTTCCGCTCGAAAATAATGCCCTTTGGATGTCGCACAATTTGTCAGAATTTCAGCGATCGAATCTGGGGCCAGAAAATCAACGACGTAAACCGTGACATCATTCGACTTCATACGATCACAGGCTTCTGAAAATAAACTATTCTCTGTATCTGGCGCAGTATTGGCTGATCCAGTAACAAGAATTACAACCTTTTGAATATCCTCATCATCATACTCGGTTGGCGGCCCCTCCGTCGTCTGCCAGTACGGTTGCCAATCTGGTGATAACATCCGTTCCGCCCAGATCATGGCCCTTCCGCTGTACGCCTCACCATTTCCAGCTAACGATGAAGTCAGTTGAAGAATAATTTCAGTGTTTTCTGTAAGCGAAATAATCGGTTCGGATCGACAGTCTGTGGACGTGATATTGGAGTAATGCGCAACATCCCCTTCGATTTCCGTTTTCAGAATCTCTAGAACTAGTGGGAATCTTGTATGAGCTGGTGTCACGTCTAAAGTGCCAGCATCGCCCGATCGCGTTAATACACACCAACGGTCCTCAGCTAATTCACCGACCCAATCCGATGTTCCAGACACGTTTGGCGGAACATCTGTCGGCCACAAACCCTCCTCAAGCCAATCCGTATGAGGCGCGACGTTGACCAATTCACTGCCGAAGGGAATAAAACCAAAAACTATACCGGTATCCGAAACTCGGTGGTTGTCAAAAACAGAAATAAACTCGTTTACGGCGGTGCTGGCTATAACCAATTTACCGCTTTGCTCCATTTCACTTGAGCTTTCCAAAACAAAGACAATTTCAGCTTCCGGTGCATATTGAAAAGCCGTTACGGTTTCCGCTATTGTCATTTCATCAGCAAAATCAAAAACTTGCAGGAGCGTTGTCGGAACGGTTGCTTCGATTGTAACACTTACCAGTCCGCTTGACAGTTCGGTACTTAAAACCGTTGTTGTCGTAACTGACTGACTGTTGAACATGAATATACTCGAATTTGGCACTGTACTGGCTGTCATTGTAGTGGCGAGATCTTCCAGTTCTTCCTCGGTTAGGAAATTTAAGTTTCGAGCAACAGCCAAAGCAGCAGACTCGCTAAAATTTGCCAAGTGAGATTTGGCGACAAACACTCGGGTAACATCGACCATTAAAGCCATGGACCCTATTATGATAACGAGTGCCAAGCCAAATATAACGGATGCCGCGCCATCTTCAGAGACCCAAATCCCGGAAGCTAAGCGCAAAATGTTTTTGATAGTCTGGGTTTGAAAAAACTGCATTTTTAGTCCAGTATCCGGACAGCAGGGTGTAATGCCATAGAAACGGATTGACTACTTAGGCGTAAATCCAGTGCCAGATAAAGTTGCGAAAGAAAAAACGTTTCTGCGGGTATCGCGCACAAATTTACAACGATAAAGAATCCTATTTTTTCACTTTCCTTGGCCTCAACTGCACTTGTATTGAATTCCGGATTTTGCGTATTGCAAGAGCCGCCCTCGTCCGAATATGATCGCGTCCAAAGGACAACAGTTCCGAGTCTCGGATGACTGGAAATGGCCGTTATCCCTAAAGCCAACGAATTTTTGGTATTTTCCAGGCTTAGTATTTGGCTTGCCAATTTCAGACTGTCTGATAATTCAACTTCATCTATATATTCCTCGCGACCAAGAATGCCGGAAATCACTGCGGAGGAATGATTTACCTGACCAGTCAGCGCAACAAGCCTGACCAAGTCTATTCCGGCATAAATTAACAAGAAAAAAAGAGGGAGTATAAGAGCCGTTTCCACCATAACGCTTCCGCGGACACAGCAAAGAATTTTGTCCAGATTAAGGGCGCGTCTAGTTCGCATTTATTGACACCAACGTTACTGTCTTTTCTACAGCATCGGACGGATAGAAATAATCGGCAAATGGTGTTAAAGGCATGACTGAATAGTGCAACGTATATTTCACTATATTCCCGGCTGCCCCATGCAAACCCTGGTTTTCCTCCTCAAATCCGTTCAGCATATCAGAAATATTTTGATAGGTTTCGACCGAGACTGAAATGTCACTCACATTAGGCAAGCCACCGGTACCAATTTCAGCAAGGGTAATTGCCTTAGTTTGGACTTGAGAGAGAGAAACCGATTCCAGAGCTTCTGATGACATTTCATATCTATAGAAATCCGACAGATCTCGAACAATGTCCTTTGCATGGACTTCTGCCAGGAAGAACCGATTGATATCCAACATCGCGAATGTAAGAGTAAAAACAACAGGAATAATGATGGCGAACTCCACAACAATCGACCCTTCATTGCCACCAAAAAAAATAGGAGAATTACGCATCTAGCTTGGGCCTTCGTATAGTGTACTTCCTGATCCTCTCGTTCCAAGAAGCAAACGGCGGAAGGCGGTTCTGTCATCCATTTTGCGCAACAGATCATAGTATCTCAGGTTGGTTTCAGTTGTCTCTGGGTTCAGATCCAGACGGCTGACACGTTTTGCAGCTTCTCTGTCACCCGCGAGACCATATGCCATAGCCAGGTTTTGCCGAATTAACTGAGTGGAATTACTGTCAAATGCAATCTCACTAAGCATCTGAATTGACGTTTTAAATTGTCCCTCTAACAGGTAAGAGAGCGCAATATTATTCAAAATCGATTTTTTATCGGGGCTGATATTTAGCGCTTCTTTAAAACGTGATCTCGCAATCTCATGATTGCCCGCCATATCTTCAGTAATACCAAGACCGGACAAGGCCATATAGTCTGCCGGCATAAGTCGAAGTGTCTTCTCAAAATATAATTTCGCGATTTCAGGGCGAAATAAACTGAGATTAACCCTTCCTAGCGCTAATTGCGTTTCTTTATTATCCGGATCTAGTTTATCAAGCTGTTCAAATACATCCGCGGCATCTTTTCGGGCACCGGCTTGCAAATAACTGTTGGCAAGCTTGAATAACAATTCCTCGTTTGTCGGGTCTTCAGAAAGTAGTTTTATGTATATGTCTATTGCCGCTGAATAATTTCCAACTGCTTCGGAGATTGACGCTATTTTAAGCGATTGCTCTTTACTCGCCTCCTCCGCCTCGATGTCAGGTATCTTCAATAAGTCTGAAAATGGTACGCACCCACACAAAATGCCCAGCAGAAGAAAAACAGGCAGTTTCCCGAGAAAAGACATATCTAGTTACCGATCGCCCGAAGCATCAAAATAAAACCCGGCCCCGCGGATATCGCAATAACCGGCGGCAGAATAAAAATTATGAGCGGTAAGCTCAAAAGAACCGGAAGACGCGCAGCTGTGGTCTCCAGGAAGATCATTCTTCTTTTCCGATTATCGACAGAAACTGAACGAAGCGCTGCTATTACAGAGGTTCCATAGATCTCTGATTGGTGCAGCGCCATAAAAAGATATTTCAGTCCGTCCGACGACGTTCGGTTTTGAAGATTTTCAAATGCAGAGGACTTATCCGGAAAAATCCGGAGTTCGTTCAACATGGTTTTCATTTCGTTGGAAAGCATTGGAGACATGTTTGCCATGGCTTCAGTTGTTTTCCGAAGGCTGGCTTCCAGTGTCAAACCTGTACCGACGCACAAAATCAGAAGATCAATCAAATCAGGAACATGCAGATCAAGTTCTTCTTTTCTCCTTCGAACGCGAAACTTGAGACTAAAAAAGGGAATTACGCTGAAAAAGACAACATAGATAACCGTATCGATAATAATTGCCCAACTATCGGCATAGAGAAGGCTAATTCCAATTTCCAGTTTTACGGCAATGATTCCGCCGGTCACCCCCGCCAGGATCGTGCAAATGTAAAACAAGGGTTCAGCTGACGATCCGCTATGGCCTGATTGGGCAATTTTCTGCATCAACAATTGTCGCCCATAGAGGACGCGGCTAATAATACTCTCCTTGTCATAAGATCCAGACTGAAGTTTTGAATTATTTAGCGGATGCCGTTCAGTAATGAGCCGCTCCGTCTCCGCTTTGATTGGTTCTTCGTTCTGCGCGCATAGCGCAAAGCGTAAATCCAGCTTCGACTTTTTCTGCTGGCGATATGCCATCCAGAGACAAATGATACCGATAGCAAACAGCATAAAACTGGATAGGAGGAAAATATGGACCGGAAGATCTTTCAACCAGATCATCTTATGCCCTTCAGGCAAAAGGAAACCAAAACAAAACCTAACCCGTTGCTGACAAGACAATATAACAGGAGATGATGCCCCGCCTGGTCATTGAGGAGAAATTCAAGTTGTGTATTGCTTGTAACGGCCAGAAACCCAGATACGATAATCGTCAACGCGGCGATTATTTTTGCAGAAAGTCGGGCTTCTGACGTCATCGCTTTCGTTTTTAGGATATGGGTCCGTCGATCCCTGAGGAGACGGCTTAAGTTTTCGAGAATTTTGGCGTATTCACCGCCAAACTCCTTTTGAAGTGCCAAAGTTGTTGCCAATATTTGCATCTCTTTGACCTTTGAAATTTCGCGTATCGCTGCGAAAGAGCCCTCCAAATCCATTCCAATATTGAGTTGATGTGCAAGTTTTCGAAAAACAATTCCAGTGGGCGCCGGCATTTCATCGCCTACAATTGCCAAATTCTGAGAGATTGACTTTCCGAGCTGGGCACCTCTTATGATGATATCAATTGCTTCTGGCAATTGGTCCAGGAAAAGACTTGTTCGACGGTGGCTCAAATTTTTTACCACCCAAAGAACTGTCCAGGTGGTGCTCAATATGGCCAGAAGAGCCATAACAATTAGTATTGAACCTGGGAATTGAAATCCTAGAAATGCAATTGTACATGCGCATACGATATGAAACCATTTGAGCCATTCACCCTCAATGAGATAACGCCATATCTTTTTCTTTTCTCGTCCTGGGTTAAAAATAGATTCCGAGGCGTCACTCACTTTAACAACCGGCATAATTTCTTTAAAATCAGAAATATCCGATATTCTTTTTGCCCAACAGTTTCGCATTCTCCGCCATTTTCGTAAAATGGTCACGGTGATATAGCCGCCGGAGACGAGAAACCCGAAAACGATACCTATTTGAAGGTGGAGCGTCGGAAATACCGTTGGGTCAAACGAATTCATAATGCGAGCACTCGATTTAGGCCATCTTGGCCCTTGTATTTATCAATTTTTCCGTGAAATGCAGGCCGAATTCCGCTGCAATTATATCTTGAGTTTTGGGGCACACCGTCTGGCATATTTTTTGTTTTATCGCAGGTAAAAATATCGTGGCTGGTGACGACATCACCCTCCAGTCCAACGACTTCTGTAATGTTTCGGATAAATCGGCGCCCATCTTGCTGCCTGTCGATATGGATAATCATGTCGATGGCACTCGCAATCTGTCGTTTGGTTCCCTTGCTGTGATAATTTACCTGACTTGATAAAACCAGATTTTCTAAACGTAACAACGCGTCCCGAGATGAATTTGCGTGAATGGTAGACATCGAACCATCATGACCAGTATTCATGGCCTGGAGCATGTCATGTACTTCCGGCCCTCTTACCTCGCCGACAATGATCCTGTCCGGCCGCATTCGAAGGGAATTTCTCAACAAGTCGCTTTGAGATACTTGGCCAAGCCCTTCGGTGTTTTTTTGCCGCGTCTCTAAACTCACTACATGAGATCGCTGAAGGCAAATCTCGGCGGAATCTTCAATGGTAACAATGCGTTCATGCTCGTCAATCAAGCCAGAAAGAGCATTAAGAAGCGTTGTTTTTCCTGTTCCGGTTCCTCCGGCAATTAAAATATTCAAACGACATTTAATAGCGAGATTTAGAAGCGCATGAATTTGAGGCGAAAATGATCCGCGCGTACACATTTCATCAAGATTCATAATATCTTTGGAGAACTTGCGAATGGAAATGATCGTCCCGTACACCGATAACGGTGGCGCGATGACATTTACTCGGCTGCCGTCCTTCAGGCGTGCATCAACCATGGGGTTTGCTTCATCTATCCGCCGCCCCACGGATGCCGCTATCCGCCGGGCAGTCTCCAATACATGCGCGTCATCGCGAAATTTTAAATCTGTTCGCTCTAACTTACCATCCCGTTCAACATAAACGGCGTTTGGTCCATTGACCAAAATATCGCTAATTAGGGGGTCAGACAGCAATCCTTCGATCGGCCCGATTCCCGCTATGTCGTCAAATAGTTCACGAGCGACAAGCGTTTGTTCTGTACCATTCAGCGGAAGTTTTTCCTCGTCAACTATCGTCACAACGGCATCAGAAATACGTTGTGACAATAGATCCGGTGTCATAGTCATAGCGACATTAGGATCAACGCGATCAAAGAAACGGCGGCGTACTCTCTCAAATGCTTCCAGGAGCGGACCATCAAGTACCCTCGGCATCTCATGATGTCGAAATGTATAATCTTCCGTCCAGGCGACTGGCTCCTCTTCCAATCCACTGTGACCGAAACGGTTTGTTTTTTTCCCAAACATCGTCAACGCCCGAGCATGGCTGATAGCCAATTTTTGGGCATAGATAAAGCAAGGCTAGATCCAACAATTTGGCTAACAATCTCTTTATAAGCGTCCTGCACCGCTCCTCTGTGTCGAGAAGCTACTTCCCCCTGTAGATGAACCTTTGCCATTAGGTATTTCTCATATGGTATGGCTAAATCGACAGGCCGCTTAATGAAGGATTGTATTTTCCCAATTGGCACATCGTTTCGAGTTGATTGAGTAATATTATTCAGCACCACCAGGTTTTTTTTGTTATCGCCATTCGAAAGCTTGCTCAATATACGGCCGCAATCTCTAACGGCCGCCAATGTTTTGTTTATAACAAGAATTCGAATTTCAGCTGCTTCAAGCATGCCAATTGACCTGTCAAAAGGAGATCGTTGGAGATCCTGGACGATAAAATGAGATTCAAGTTTTAGAATATTCATTAGCCGCATAAGGGATTCCGCTGCAATATCGGAAGATCGATCAAATCCACCGTCAGAGGCCAGAACGTCGAGATTTTTTCCAGAAGTTGAAGTCGCTCTTTTGACAAAAATCTCATCAATACGAGATGGATCCATAAGAAGCTCAGAAAATCCAGAGGAAGAGGTCAGGCCCATATCCAGAGCAAGCGATCCATTGCAAAGGTTAAAATCAGTCAAGGTGACCTTGCGGTTAAAACTATTGGCGAGCACCCAGCCAATATTGGCAACGACCGTCGTTGCGCCCACTCCGCCGCGAACACCATAAACTGCAATGGTTTTCCCGGAGCGGTTTTTGGCATATCCCGCCGGAATATTGCCGCGATCCCCGTAGAGGGCATCAAGAAGAAGATCTTTGGATACTGGTTTAACAAGATAGTCAGCGACACCCATCGCCAAAATGCTCCGGTACAATGCGACACTATCCTGATTACCAATTACGATAACATTTACATCAGGGGCGCAAATGCTTGCTAGCTTCTCGAGCTCAGAAATTGGTGAAGGCTCGTTTGAAATATCGACAATAAGAGCGGAGGGGCTTCTGTTATTTTGAATTTTCCCGATGGCATCGACGATACACCCTTGCGATACATCAAATCTGAACGGCCCGAAGTTTTTCAGAATATCGACCAACAGATCCCTTGTCGCGCTTTCGCTAACGATCGCGACAACATCGAGATCAGATTCTTTCGCTTTTTTATCCATAGCCGCCAGATTTGCCAGATAGCTTCACTTTTTCCTCTTGACGCTGTTTCATTTATTCACCGACGGAAAGGAACGCGGTGGCTTTTCATAGAGGGACTTAACTGCCTGTCCATCCTGAATGGCGAAGGGTGGCGAGGTCTGCCGTCCCTGCTGCCAATCCGGTGGATAAGAAAGACTAAGCATACGATTTCTTTCCACAGAACAGCCAAACCCCGGAGAAGTAAGGCTCGTAGAATCTATTTTGCGAAGATTTGCAATTCCCCCACAACCCGCCAATTTATAAGCAAAATATGTAAGTTCAAGGGTTAGAGCAGGCGTTCTTTCATTGGTGGATGGAGTCTGCTGCACGAGAACTTTGCTGACTTCCTGGATGCCTGACGCAGAAATCGAGGTCCAAATTCGAACGGCATCCTCGTTATATTCTTTTAGCCAAAAAACCACTAGTCCCGGCGCCGAAATTTTAGTATCGCGTAAAAATTCGTCGAGGTCTTTTCCCGTTTCGGAAACCATAGTTTGACGGTTTACTGCCAGAGAAAAATCCTCCGTATAGGTTTTACTGAGAACCTGGTTTCCAGTCCAAGGACGGGGGGAAATTGCAGCAGGGCTTGCGCTCAGGCATCCAGATAAAAAAGGGATTCCTAAAAGAAGAAGTATTTTCAGTTCTATAAACCTAGTCAAAATTGCCCCTTATTTAAATCAGTAAATATATCCCGCGGGTCCGTTTAAGGTGATGCCATCCACCCCTAATCTCTCCCAGAATTCCGGCGGCCGCACCGATTTCGTCAACTGGCCGGTTAACATTTTTTCGTAGGTATCCGCTGGACGATATCCATCAATCGGCGTCGCGTAATTATGGCCACGCGTTGGCTCAACTATTTGCGCAGTAGCGATTATCACGAGCTCTGTTTCAAAATTTCTGTATTTACTTGATCTGAACAAGGGGCCAAGAACAGCGAGTTCGCTCAACCACGGAACTTCATTGATTAAATTACGTGTTTGGTTTTGCAGCAACCCGGCAACCGCGAAGCTTTGCCCACTGGCGAGTTCGATAGTTGCTTCAGTGCGCCGGACCGATATTCCCGGTATACTGAAATTATTGACGATAATTGCCCCGGCCTCGGATATTTCACTCACTTCCGGCCGTATATGGATACTGATTTTCCCACCGGTTAGCACAGTAGGCGTTATGTCCAAAATAACTCCAAATTTCTTGAATTCAATAGTCACCCGATCATCGCTTGCCGAGATGGGAATAGGGAATTCTCCTCCGGCAAAAAAACTTGCCGTCTCGCCCGATCGAGATGTCAGATTTGGTTCAGCAAGTATCGTGAGCAAATCTTCTTCCGCCAACGCATCAATAACTGCGGACGCAGACCCCTGGTTGCCGTCATATTTAAACAGGCCACTATTTACACTTTGCTGGTTCGCAAAGTCAGGAATTAGGCTGTTCCCTATGGCAGCTGGAAACCTGCCGGTAATCAAACCTACAGCCAAGGATCCTGGATTGAGCAGAATATCCCAATTGATGCCGAGATTCTTGGTTGCCTGCCTATTCATCTCAACAATTCGAACCCGAATATTAACCTGTGACTGGGACGCCATTTCCATCCGGTTAACAATTTCCTCATCTTTATCAAGGAAACCCCTTACAACCGACAGGATATGATCTGCTTGCACGGCGGATTGTGCTGTACCCGACAAAACAATGCGGCCGGGCGTCGAACTCACCTTAAGTGAAAGGTTTGGAAATTCGCGCTTTAATGACCTTGAGAGTTCTATCAGATCCCGTGAAACAACTATAAAGCAGTTGAAGATGACAATTCCCTCGGAATCTATTGCCAGAATATGGGTTCGCCCGGTTTTTTTGCCAAAGATAAACAATTTGTCAAATGCCGCGATCTGGATATCAGCAATATCGGGATTGGTGACAAGAATATCTAAAGGCGGTTTGGCCAAGGGGAATAAACGGCCTTGATTGACAATTAGATGTACAGGTTCTTGCTGGACATTTACTGGCGCGAAAGCTGGCTGGCACAACACATTACCTATTGGATATAAAACAACGCCAAAAACCCATATCCATAGGCGACAGTAACCAACCAATATCTGAATAAATACTCTCATTTCAAGCCGACATGCTGAATACGACCTACAAGCCCTGGTCTATCAATAATCGTCGTTTTACTGCCTCTTGAGATACGAATTTTTGACGACGATGTAACTGGAATACCGTTTTCAACAATCGGGGAATATCCGATTAAATCGCTTTCTTTACTGCCCTCTTCGAAAGGAAAACTCTCATCTTCCGTTAAATAATTCGCAGGCGAGCGGAGAAGAATACTGAGATTTCCTATCTGTTCTGCGACCGTTAAGAGCTCTGCTTGTCGAGAGGACAGAGCTAATGTCAATTGGCCTTTCTTTTGATTAGAACTAGATAACGTTCCCTGTAGGGCTTGACCATAATCCCCTTTAATACCAAGCACTCTTACATTTTTAAGTAACGTTTTGACGGCTACTTCACCCATCTTTCTGGCCGAAACAGGATTTTTATAGGCAAACAGCAAATCCACATAGTCGCCACGATGCAGCACAGTGACATAATCTTCAATGTTGCTGATAGAAACTGATTTAGCCCGCGTGTCATCCCCCAAAAGAAAGCCTAAATACCCTTGTTCATGTGGATGAAGGAATTTGTTTTTTGTCAAAAACGTCCCCTTATTTGCAAATTCTGTCAAAACAATATTGCTTAAATCCGCAATCGATATCGCATCTTTGGTTAAATAGTGTTTGCTGTTTGTGTCATCGGGAGGACGGCACCAGGACAATTTGTTCTTCGAAAGAATATCCCCCGGGCGCACATCCTCATTCAGGCAAAGAGCTCCGATCTTCCTTTCCAAGGGCAACTGGGTTTCGTCTAAGACTTCCGGTTCCAGAAATACATAGTAATTTAGCAAATATGCCGAGGAGCCCAAGAATATCGAACAAAACACTATAAGAATGAGGCTTTTCATGCTTTCCCCCTCATGACACGACCAAATATCCATTTATCACGGCAATTGACCCGCCAATTGCAATGGGAATACCATATGGAACGGATTCAATGGCTTCCTGACCGGTCAGGTACTGGTTTCGTCCAATCCTTACCTGTAAATTCGCCCAAAAATACTTGAGAGAAGGTGTTATCGAGATCAACCCAATAATACCGCCGCTAAGGGCCATAACCGTCAAAAAAAGAAGACCATTTTCCGGACCAGCCCAAATCATCGAAATTGTTGCGAGTTTCACGTCACCTCCTCCTATCTTGCCCAAAAGGAACCCTCCGAGAAAAATTAGAAACACGGGAACACCCCACAGAAAATGTTCAACGAAATTGACATGTTGTGGGAAAAGTGCCGCATAACTAAAAAAACATACTAAAAGAGCTACTGATTTCCAGTTTCTGATTTTTCGCTCTATGAGGTCAGTGTACGCAGCAGCGAACAAAAGCAATATTGCTAGTACCGGACAGAATATTGTCATTACCAAAATCTCGCGAAATTTTTAGCTTCTACACTTTCATCGCTAACGCTGAGTCAGTATTTAGCCACTACCACCGGATCCATCAGACCCATCAGTCGACAAATTGATTGCTTCGAATGCGGTTTGCAATTTCGAATAGAATGCCGTCCCTGCGACACCTACAACTGCCGCCGCGGCGGCGGCCAATAACGCATATTCCACAGAAGTGACGCCACTTTCATTTTGCCATAGGTGTATAATTTTTTTTCGCATTGGTTCCCCCAGTAGATAAGTAATGGATCAATAACTCCTACGTATCCGCCCACACTCCCAATGCGGGTATTAAAATTGAAACCCCTGATTTCAAATTATATTGTACTCTTATTACTAGTTTAAAAGTATATTTTTTTGTAAAGCTTGAAATCTCTAATTTAAAAATATTTGACAAAACCTGAACTCCAGCCGGATCAACTTCCTAACCTTTTACCGTTATAATTCAAGATAATATAGGCCCTGATTATAAAAATTTTTAATATTCATGTCATCATCTATTTTGTAAAAAAATACTTTATATTGTAATTTTTTGCTCTCTAAGCGTGTTTTGATACTGTATCTAAAAATTTTCTGACTTACTTTTCCCGTTAAACGAGAATGTCCATCTACTTCACTAACCTGAAATTGACTGGCGTTATTCTTATCAGACAATAGTGAAAGCCGACAATCATTCGATTTCTTCGTGCAATACCTATCCGGGGAAGGTATATACCCAATAGACGAAGCATTTTGAGTATCCAGGTATGTGTATTTGGACAGGAGTTAAATAGATGGCAAAAGCCAATAGTGGCCGTCGTATTTTAATCTATAGCCATGACACTTTTGGTCTCGGGCATCTCAGGCGGTGTATGGCGATGGCCAATTCGCTTGTTGAAAGAAATCCAAGCCTGTCCGTTCTAATCCTGTCAGGGTCGCCAATTATCGGGAGTTTTGATTTCAAGGCCCGAGTTGACTTCGTCCGGATACCGGGAATTATCAAGCTTCGGAATGGCGAATATACGTCCCTCAGCCTTCATATCGATACAGAGCAGACGCTGGCCATGCGCGCCTCCATCATTCGACATACGGCAGAGACATTTGACCCCGATATTTTTATCGTCGACAAGGAACCCTATGGATTACGGGGTGAAGTCACGGAAACATTGGAAATTTTAAAGGAACGGGGAACTCACCTTGTACTGGGGCTTCGAGATGTTCTCGACGATCCGGCGCTTCTTGTGCCTGAATGGAAGCGAAAGAATGTTCTTCCGGCGTTGGAAAATTTATACGATGACATCTGGATCTTCGGAGTTGAGCAAATTTATAACCCGCTGGCGGAGATCGAGATCCCCGCTCGGGTAAAACGAAAAATTACCTATACAGGGTACTTGCCCCGAAAGGTATCCTCTGGAACAGAGCCAGCCATCCTCAGCGAAATGAACGATCCATATGCATTAATCACTGTTGGCGGTGGCGGCGACGGGGAAGTCCTCATTGACTGGGTACTTCGGGCTTATGAGGAAGAGAAAGAGCCGCCGTTATCTGCTCTCTTTGTTCTTGGGCCCTTTATGCCTCCGGAAACCCGCGCCAGCTTCCGTGACAGGATTGCCAAACTCGATCGGGTCCGGGCGGTTACATTCGACAGTCATCTTGAAAGCCTGATGGAAGAAGCATCTGCCGTAGTGGCTATGGGCGGTTACAACACATTTTGCGAAATTCTCTCCATGGATAAACGCGCTTTAATCATTCCGCGCACTATTCCCAGACTCGAACAATATATTCGGTCCACACGAGCGGCAGAAACGGGCTTGATAGGCATCCTTATAGATGATGATATCCGGTCCCCGGAAACGATGCTGACGGCTTTGCGGCAACTTGCCCAGCAAAAGAAACCGTCAGAGGTTATTATCCCCGGTCTCCTGGATGGCCTGACGAATTTGAACCGACTGGTTCGCCTCCGGTTCAAAGCTGTCGACAAACGTAAATCAGCGACCGTATCAAACATCCTTTCCAAGGCAGCAGATTAACGACTGCCTTCGGCGAGCCGGATATAGACTGTTTCACCGCCATGGAGTTCTGCTTTATCCAACGCAGGCAATTTATTCCGTTCCATCAAATTTTGCAGTTCCTTCACATATGCTTCCCGCCGTTCGGAATAATTGATCAGCGTTCCAACCAAACCCGGACCAGTAAGCACGAGACCTTTCGAGCGGAGGGAGGCCCGATGCTTGCGAAATTCGCCATAGGCCGCATTGGAATTCAAATTCAGCATATAGGCCTGAATGGAGGCGAGCGGCGTCTTGAAGGCCTTGATACTGTAATTCCCCTTACCTTTGCGTTGTTCTTTCGGCTTGATGCCGCCGGTATAGCTCCATTGGCCAAACAAGGCGTTGCCTTCGGCCGCAAATCGAGACGTCCCCCATCCACTTTCATCGGCCATTTGCGCGACCACCAAGCTTGCTGGTACAATATCCATACGGTCTCCAAGTTCAGCGAAAAGCTTGTTTCCAATTTCGACACTTGAAAGTTGGTAGTCGGTCGCCTTTTTGTGAAGCCAATCTTGATCATGGGTATCGAGAGACCCCTTTTCGTGAGTTGACTTCAACCCGGCAAGTTTTTCGCGATCCCTAGAAACGAGACTATTTCCGACAAACGCCAAGGGAATAGCAAACCTGAAGAAGGTCTTCTTTTTGTTTTCGACAGTTAAAGAGGGAGCAACTTTTTTACGCCAGCTATCGGGAATATCCAAAATGACAATGGGTGGAATTTTCTGGCTACCGTCTATCCATTTATCAACTTCATACTTCCGGTTCGCAAAATATTTATCCAGTTCCTCAAAGCTGCTAATGTTGATGGTCTCCGAATGCGCTGATGAGAAACTCATTACTGCTCCAGAAAACGCTATCCCTACCACAACCAGACAGCGGCCGAGCATTTGCTTCATTGATTTTTCAGCCATTGCACCCTTCCAGTAAGCAATATTTTTTCAAGTCAAACTGAAGATACCTTAATTCGCCTCAGATGGGTACGAGCACTATCCCCGATTTTCATTATCTCAGAAACGACTCACAGGAAAATGTGCTGATTTAGCTGGACAAGCGACTTTGTGCTCCATTTTCTTCCTCAAAAATTTACCCGTTGACGACCCGCTTTTATACAGTAGCGACACAAAAATTTTATTTCGCAAACAATACGGCTTTTGCACATTTTTAAACTTGCAACAGATGCAGAAGAGGTGAAATATTTTGCCTTGTTAAGCCCGGTTAATGAGGGAGTAAAGGGTGATGAGCGAGAAATATGATGCAATAATTATCGGTGCTGGTGTCATTGGAGCCTGCATTGCATTTGAGTTGGCGAAATCTGGCAGAAAGGTTTTGTCACTAGATCGGCTACCGACCTCTGGTTACGGATCCACAGCGGCCTCTTGCGCCATTATTCGGACTTACTATTCTTCCATTGATACCTGCGCCCTCGCCTATGAAGGCTGGTTCTACTGGACAGATTGGGAAAGCTATGTCGGCGTCCAGGACGAAAAAGGATTGATCAAATATAACAATACCGGCGCGTTAATCGTCAAAACGCCGCACAATAACCACATGTCGAAAATTTGCGATCTTATGGACCGTATCAATTGCCCATACGAAGACCTCACCGTCGAGCAAATGCGCGACAAGCTTCCGATCATGGATACCCATCAATTCGAGCCTGTGAAAAAACCGGATGACCCAAATTTCGGAGAACCCACAGGAGACGCCGTCAGCGGTGGCGTCTTTTTCCCGCGCGGTGGCTATGTCAGCGATCCACAACTCGCAGCCCATAACGCGCAGCGCGCAGCCGAAGCCCATGGTGCGGTTTTCAGGTTCAATACAGAAGTAACAGCGATCCGTCAGGAAAATGGCCAAGTCACCGGTGTTACCTTGAAGGATGGCAGCGAAATTGACGCGTCGATCGTCGTTAATGTTGCCGGGCCGCATTCTTCCAAGATAAATGAAATGGCGAATATTCTGGATGATATGAAGATGACCACCCGGGCACTGCGCCATGAGGTGGCCCATGTTCCCTCACCCATAGATTTTGACTTTGAAAAAGACGGTGTTGTCCTTTCCGATAGTGATGCCGGTATCTATTGCCGGCCAGAGCTTGGCAATCATATTCTTATTGGCTCCGAAGATCCTGAATGTGATGTCCAGGAGTGGGTTGATCCAGATAATTTCGATGAGAATTTCACGGAGCAATGGACTGCACAAGTCTTGCGTTTGGCACAAAGGTTCCCGGAAATGGGTGTCCCGCAACAAGCCAAAGGCGTTGTCTCTCTTTATGACGTGACAAAGGACTGGGTGCCGATATACGACAAAACCAGCTTGAGCGGATTTTATCTGGCCATCGGAACAAGTGGTAATCAGTTCAAGAATGCACCTGTGGCTGGTCGCATGATGGAAAAACTCATCAGTGAATGTGAAAACGGGCGGGATCACGATACGGACCCTGTCAGTTTCTATCTTGAAAATGTTGGATATGATTTATCCATGGCAACCTTCTCTCGTAATCGGGAAGTCAGTCAGGACAGCAGCTTTACAGTCCTTGGCTAAATAATCTGAAAGGGAAAATTATGAAGTCCCATGTCAAAGTAGCTGTGATCGGCGGCGGTGTCGTCGGATGCTCGGTTCTGTACCATTTGGCAAAGCTTGGATGGACAGACATCGCGCTTATTGAAAGATCGGAGCTAACGTCCGGATCCACTTGGCACGCCGCCGGCGGGTTTCATACGCTTAATTCAGATACCAATATCGCCGCCCTGCAAGGGTACACGATCCGTCTTTATAAAGAGCTGGAGGAGCTTTCTGGCCAGTCTTGCGGATTACATCACGTAGGCGGCGTGACGCTCGCTGGCACGGATGATCGCATGGATTATCTCAAAGCCGAACGGGCAAAACACAGATATATGGGGCTGGACACGCATCTTGTAACACCGGAGGAAATCAAAAAGCTTTCCCCTATCACAAATGTAGAAGGGGTTATCGGCGGCCTCTACGACCCGCTGGACGGCCATCTCGATCCTTCCGGCACGACACAGGCCTACGCCCAGTGCGCCCGCAAGCTGGGCGCAGAAATTTACCTTCGCAATCCGGTCCGTGAACTCAACCACCGGGCAGACGGCAGTTGGGACGTTGTTACCAAGGACGGAACTATACATGCCGAGCATGTGGTCAATGCGGGAGGGTTATGGGCCCGTGAACTTGGCGAGATGGTCGGTATCTTCCTCCCCCTCCATCCCATGGAGCATCAGTATCTCATTACCGAGGATATTCCGGAAATTTACGAGCTTGGGAAAGAGCATCCGCATGTAATGGATCCGGAAGGGGAAAGTTATCTCCGCCAGGAAGGACGTGGCATCTGTATTGGCTTTTATGAGCAAGCCTGTGATCCCTGGGCTGTCAATGGGACGCCGTTGGATTTTGGCCACGAACTCCTGCCCAATAAACTGGATCGTATCGGCGACAGCATGGAATTTGCTTTTAATCGCTTTCCCGTTCTTGAACAGGCGGGCATCAAGAATATCATCAACGGCCCTTTTACGTTCGCTCCGGATGGCAATCCGCTTGTTGGCCCTGTCCCGGGAATTAAGAACTACTGGTCGGCCTGCGCGGTCATGGCTGGCTTCAGTCAGGGTGGTGGCGTTGGTTTGACTGTTGCAGAATGGATGATCGAAGGCGAACCCACTCAGGATGTCTTCGCCATGGATGTGGCGCGCTATGGGGATTATTCATCGCGGGCCTATGCGCGCAAGAAGGTAACGGAGAATTATCAACGTCGTTTCACAATCAGTTATCCAAACGAAGAGCTGCCTGCCGCCCGTCCCTATCAAACCACACCCGCCTATTCCATCTGGAAACAACAAAATGCCGTTTTCGGTCAAGGCTATGGCATGGAAGTCGTCAACTATTTTGCGCTTGAAGGGGAACCGTTACTCGAAACCCCCAGTTTCAGGCGATCTAATGCCTTTGAGGCGGTGGCCCAGGAATGCAATGCCGTAAGAACGGCTGTGGGCATCACGGAAATACATAATTTCGGAAAATACAAAATTACCGGCCCCGGCGCGGCTGATTGGCTCGACAGGATTATGGCGGGGCGTATTCCCAAGATTGGACGCTTGTCTCTGAGTCCGATGCTCAGCCCGAAAGGACGCCTCATCGGCGATTTCACCATTGCCCGGCTGGCAGACCAGGAGTTCCAACTTACAGCTTCTTATGGAGCGCAGGCTTATCATCTGCGTTGGTTCTGGGATCACCAGCCAGCGGAAGGTGTCCAAATTGAAAATATCAGCCTGGATCGCATCGGCTTTCAAATCGCCGGGCCAAATGCCCGCGATTTGTTGGCAAAAGTTACCACCGAAGATGTCTCAAGCGAGGCCTTTACCTTCATGTCCGTCAAACGAATGGAAGTCGGCTTATCGGATGCGATCGTGCAGCGTGTGACCTATACCGGTGATCTCGGCTTTGAGATTTATGTTCCGGCGACAGATCAGCTCGCGCTTTATGAGGCGCTGTCGAGCGCGGGCGTTGAATTTGGCCTCCGTCCCTTCGGCATGCGGGCCATGATGAGTTTAAGATTGGAAAAATCCTTTGGTTCGTGGCTGCGTGAATATAAACCAGATTACACCGCCGAAGAGACCGGGCTTGATCGATTTGTATCTTACAATAAACCGGCCGATTTTATCGGAAAAGCAGCTGTTATGAAGGAAAAGGCGGAAGGTCCGAAGCGCCGCCTTTGTACATTTGTCGTTGATGCGTTAGACGCCGATGTTTGGGCAGATGAACCCATCTGGAAAGATCAAAAAGTTGTTGGATTTGTCACCTCTGGTGGTTACGCACATTATGTGCAGAAATCAGTTGCCTTAGGATTTGTTCCGACGGAAATGATCAAAGAGGGCGCAAAGTTTGAAATCGAAATACTCGGCGAAATGCGGCCGGCGACACTGGTCACAGAGCCTCTTTTAGATCCAGAAGCTGCACGTATGCGAAGCTAATATAATCTTTTTTTGGAGAGAGTTATGTCAGAGGAAACAAAACGATCAACAGGTCGCCGCTCCAGACGCGGCGCACGCGTCAAAGCCTCTTTCACACAGCTACCCAAGCGAAAATTTATAAATACTTTCAAACCTGTAGAGATTATTTCTGAAGATCAAGTAGAAGCAATCCATAACGCCTCTCTCGACGTTCTCGAGAATATAGGAATTATGGTGCGTCTCGACGAAGCACGGGATATTCTTCGCAAGGCCGGGCAAAAAGTCGATGAGGATACACATATCGTGTATTTCGACCGAGAATTTGTGATGGATGCCATGTCCCACGCGCCCTCAGAATTTACCATTCATGCTCCCAACCCAGACTGGAACATGGAGATTGGTGGCGACAATGTGGTTTTTGCCATGGGCGCCAGTATGCCAAATTCGTCTGATCTGGATGGCGGAAGACGAACTGGCAACCAGACGGATTTTCGAAAATTTCTAAAACTCGCCCAAAGCTTCAATGTTATAGCAACGGCGGGCGGCTATCCCGTAGAACCGGTAGATATTCACGCTTCAATCCGGCATTTGGAATGTGGGCGGGACTTTGCGACCTATACAGATAAGCCACCATACGTTTACTCGTTGGGCCGCGACAGAAATCAAGATGGTATTGAAATGGCCCGTATTGCCCGTGGCATCAGCCGCGAACAGATGCTGCAGGAACCCAGCTTATTTACGGTTATCAATTCAAATTCGCCTTTGATGCTCGATCAACCGATGCTGCAAGGCATTATCGAAATGGCACGACATGGGCAAGTTGTTATGTTAACGCCCTTCACGTTAGCTGGCGCAATGGCGCCGGTCACGCTCGGCGGCGCCCTCACCCAACAAAATGCAGAAGCCCTAGCGGGCTTGAGTATTGCACAAACTGTCCGTCCGGGAGCCCCGGTAGTTTATGGTGGCTTCACTTCAAATGTGGACATGAAGTCCGGTGCGCCAGCCTTCGGTACACCCGAATATACTAAAGCTGCTATCGCTACTGGTCAGTTAATACGCCGATATAACATCCCGTACCGCACTTCCAATGTAAATGCATCGAACGTTCCGGATGCACAAGCCGCCTATGAATCACAGATGGCGCTCTGGGGAGTCATTCTGGGCCATGGAAATTTTGTCAAACATGCAACGGGCTGGTTGGAAGGAGGCCTTACAAACTCCTTCGAAAAAGTGGTCATGGATGTGGAAATGATCCAGATGATGTCGGAACTGATGGTTCCAATCGACACCTCACCTGAAGCGTTGGGTCTTGATGCAATGCGTGAAGCGGGCCACGGTGGACATTTCTTTGGCACCCAGCATACTCAGGAACGGTACGAATCCGCGTTCTATTCACCGATTTTATCGGATTGGCGGAACTTTGAAAGTTGGTCTGAAGCCGGCTCTCCTGATGCACTAACCCGTGCAAACCAGATTTACAAAGATGTTCTGGCCGAATACGAAGCCCCAAAAATGGATCCGGCCATTCGCGAAGAACTCGATGCATTCGTTGACAAACGTATCGATGAAGGCGGCGTTAAAACAGACTTTTAGACCCCCAAAACTTCTCATGCGCGTCTACGGCAGACATCAAAGTCTTCTGTCCGATGTATATTTTATTTTATTGTTCTAATCCATAAGCGCTCTAAATTAGCTGTACAGTTTTATTAGCAGGAGTATTTATGCGTCTATTACAATTCCCATTTTACCGAAAATCGGCTTTTTGTTTAATGCTGTTTGTTGCCCTGAGCAGTGCATCTCAGGCCATGGCAGAAAGTTGTGAGGCAGAATTCAAGACAGAAATGGGAAAACTGAATATTCCTGAAGAACGCATCAAGGATAGTTACACGATCGATATTTACGAGACGAGCAAAGGACGGGTTTCTCGGGTTGAAGGCTGGGCAAGCTTCAACGATTGTAAAGGCAATTTGGTCGTTAAGTTCGAAAGAAGCTGCCTTTTTGACAGAATCTACACGACAACTGATTGCATAGTACCCGGCGTAAAAAAATTCTAGATATTAGTCACTTCTAAATTTTCTTCGCAAGTTCGCCTAATCGCCAAAACCTTTTAATGGTTCCAAGCTGACCAATTTCCTATGTATAAATAGTGTTTCCTTTAAAGTAGAGGCAGAAAGATGAAAAAACGAAGCCGAAACACTTTGGGCCATTATTCTATACTAGCGCTTTTTGCCGCTATGATTATTCTTCCAAATCAGGCAAATGCAAATACATGTAGCCGGGAATTTAAGAAAGAAATCAAAGAACTAGGAATTCTGAAGGAGAGAATTGTTAATTTCTCAACGATAAATATCTACAACACAGGAGAAAGCGGTGGCGGCAACTTACAAAGAGTGGAGGGTTGGGTTAGTTTAAAGGATTGCAACGGCAACTTGATTATCAATCTCACTGAAATATGCACGCCAAAAAGCAGCTACACGACAAACGAATGTTCTGTTGCCGGTGTCGAAAATTACTAAAATGCCAATTCAGTTTTTCGACTACGCATCATAATCAACGATAACATCATCGGTTAAAGGATGTGATTGGCAGGTTAACACATAACCTTCAGCAACTTCGCTATCTTCCAACGCATAATTGAGGTCCATTTGCACCTCGCCACGCACCACTTTGGCCCGGCATGTGGAACAAACTCCGCCTTTACAGGCATAAGGCAAGTCCATTCCCTGGCTTAAGGCAACATCGAGGATAGATCTGCCGTCTTCACGGGCATCAATATCCGATTGTCGGCCATCTGATATGATACGTACATGTCTCTTCGGTCCCTCACCCTTTGTTTGCTTTTTCGGAATTCCCGAGGCTTTTATTGCCGCATCGGTGATAAATAATTCAAAATGTATATTGCCGGGCTCAATACCCCCCTCCTGCAGGACGTCCCTTACCTCCATAATCATCTGCTCAGGACCACAGAGAAAGGCGTCACTAATCTTGTTAAGATCAATCAATGCTTTAAAAAGCTGCTTGCATTTTTCACCGGTAACACGCCCATTAAAAAGCTCCGCATCCTGATGCTCTCGGCTTAGGATATGCATAAGATTCAAGCGGTTAGCATAGATATTTTTCAGGTCTTCCAATTCTTCCAAAAACAAGATACTCGCAACCGAGCGATTTCCGTAAATCAAAGTGACCCGGCTGTTCTTTTCAGTTCTCAAAATGGTCTTGACGATAGAAATGACGGGGGTGATACCGCTGCCAACTGCAATTGCTAGATAGTTTTTCGCATTTTCCACATTCAATTCCGAGTAAAACCGGCCTTTTGGTTCCATCACTTCAAGGGTTTGGCCCGGCGCAAAATTTTCATTTGCATGACTAGAGAATACACCGCCATCAATCTGTTTAATGGCAACCCTTAAATCGTCATCACCAACGGCACTGCAAATCGAATAGGATCGGCGATATTCTTCACCATTCAATTTCTCTTTTAGTGTCAGATGTTGTCCTTGGGTGAATTTATAAGCCTCTTTAAGCTCTGTCGGCACATCAAAGGTAACGGAAACAGCATCACGGGTTTCCCGTATTACTTTTTTTATTGTCAAAGGATGAAAAATAGTCACATCAATGTCCTAAACGCATTTGAAGTAATCGAAAGGTTCCAGGCAATCCTGGCATTTATAGTGCGCTTTGCACGCTGTCGAGCCGAATTCACTAACCATCACCGTGTTTGTTGAACTACATTGCGGACAGCCAACAGCGTCATGCCCAAGAAGAGCACCTTTGCTTTTGCCGGCTGGCGGCGCTATCCCAAATGCCCGTAGCTTTTCGCGCCCATCCGCGGATATCCAGTCAGTCGTCCAGGCGGGAGAAAGTTCTGTACAAATATCAAAATCATTGATGGCGTGAAGCTTAAGCATCGTCGAGATATCCTCTTCAATGACATCCATCGCGGGGCATCCCGAATATGTTGGTGTAATAACAATCTGCAACCGGTCATCCAGATACCGAACATCCCTGATAATTCCCATATCCTCAACACTTAACACAGGGATTTCAGGATCTTTCACCAGCTCTAAAACAGCTTTAATGTCCTCTATGCCCATCATCGTTACCATTTCGCATCCGGATAGGCGCGCTGCAGGAATTGCATTTCCGCTAGCAAATACCCAAGATGTTCAGAATGCTTGCCTTCCCGACTTCCCCTGACAGACCAGCTGTCTTCAGGCCGTTCAAGGGTCGCTTCCGCGAGCACGGCGTTTACGGCATCATCCCATTTGGGTTTTAAGACAGAAACATCGACCCCAATACCATCAGCCAGTAATTGTGCATCGACTTCGTCCATATCGAACATTTCCGGAAGGAATCCCCAAAGCTCGTCGATGGCGACTTGCATTTTCTCATGGCTTTCCGTGGTTCCATCGCCTAAGCGGAGGACCCAGTTTGCACTATGACGGCGGTGATAAGTTATTTCTTTCAGTGATTTTGCAGCAATCGCGGCTAGCCGCTCATCCTTAGACTGGCACAAACCTTCAAACTGCAAATACTGGAAAGTATCAAAAAAGAACTGGCGCGCCATGGTTTTCGCAAAGTCCCCATTGGGTTGCTCCAAAAGCAGTAAATTCCGCCACGCCTGTGTGTCCCGGTGAAAAGCGAGCAAGTCCTCGTCTCTGCCGGCGTCTTCGACCTCCGCAGCATAGGAGAGTAAGAGCCGCGATTGTCCCACCAAATCAAGGCCGATATTTGTGAGTGCAAGTTCCTCTTCCAAAATGGGAGCGTGTCCACACCATTCAGCCAACCGCTGCCCCAGTATCAAACTATTGTCCCCTAATCGCAGAAGATATTCAAAAAGCGCTTGATTATCGGTCATTTACATATGCCCTACTTCTTCAGGAATCTCGTAAAAGGTAGGATGGCGATATGTTTTGTCATCACTCGGCTCGTAAAAATTACCTTTATCTTCCGGGTTTGACGCCGTGATATCAGTCGTTTTTACGACCCATATACTGACGCCCTCACTGCGCCGTGTATAAACATCCCGCGCGTTAGTAAGTGCCATTTCTGCGTCTGAGGCATGGAGGCTTCCCACATGTTTGTGGTCCAATCCATTTTTGCTTCTGATAAACACTTCAAAAAGCGGGAGTTCATTTTCCGTTATCTTATTCATACTATCCATTCCCTGCTCAAGCCGCGTCTGCGGCCCGTAATTTCTGTTTTTCAGCGTACGCTAGAGCTGCATCCCTCACCCATTTACCACCGTCATGAGCATCGACCCGGGCCTTAAGTCTTTCGCGATTACACAAACCATTACCCTTCACAACGTTTTTAAACTCAACCCAGTCAATTTCACCAAAGTCATGGGCAGCCCGCTCTTCATTCCAAACAAGGTCGTCATCGGGGATACGTAAATTCAGGAATTTGGCTTGCGGAACAGTGGCATCAACAAATTTCTGACGAAGCTCGTCATTGGACTGTCGCTTTATCTTCCATTTCATGGACTGTGCGGATTGTGGAGAATTCGTATCATTTGGACCGAACATCATCAAAGAAGGCCACCACCATCGATTTAGGGCATCCTGTGCCATATCCTTCTGTTCTGTTGTTCCCTGCGCCATGGTCATCATAATTTCGTACCCTTGGCGTTGATGAAAACTCTCCTCTTTGCAGATTTTCACCATTGCCCGTGCGTACGGTCCGTAGGAACAACGGCATAAGGCAATCTGGTTGGTTATGGCGGCGCCATCTACAAGCCAGCCAATAGCACCGACATCCGCCCAAGACAGTGTGGGGTAATTAAAAATACTGGAATATTTGGCCTTACCGGAATGGAGCTGATCATACATTTCGTCACGGGAAATACCCAATGTTTCAGTTGCACTATACAAATACAGCCCGTGGCCACCCTCGTCCTGAATTTTCGCCATCAGAACGGCCTTTCTCTTTAACGACGGAGCACGGGTTAGCCAATTGCCTTCAGGCAGCATACCGACAATCTCTGAATGGGCATGTTGCGACATTTGGCGGATTAACGTCTGCCGATACTTATCCGGCATCCAGTCTTTGGGCTCAATGCGCTGCTCCGCGTCGACCTTGGTTTGAAAAGCGACTTCCAGCTTTTCATCTGACCAATTTTTATCCGTATTCACAACATCCATTGTCCGCTCCGCGTCCTATATTCATGAGTAAGTTCTATTATGATACATATTTTATCTTTTTCAACTTAAAATGTATCATATAAAAATTCTCAAAATCTTTTCAATCGAATAAACCTCTGTATAATTCGCAACAAAACAGTAGCTAGATACAATAAGAAAATTCCGGAGACAAATTTCATGACCAGCGCAAACGATAAATCCGTCAAATTCAAAGCTGTCGCTGATATTTATCACGCTTTTTTTACCGGCCTTTTACTATCAGTGACACTCAGAAAAGATAGATACGCTGCAGGTGACTTGTGTTTTCACGTTTTCCGCCGCCAACATCATGAAAAATTTCTGTCGAGTTTCGAAAAACTTGGGCTCACTGATCTACCCGATGCTGTTGCTTGCGCTCAGTATCACTATTTATCTAATAGTGTGGGTGGCGTCCCAGTGGAATATATGTATGAAAGCGATCAGAAAGCCTGGGTTCATTTTTGCCATCCCCGCTGGATGTACGAAGGGGCCGCTTTGTGCGGAATGCCTTTGGAGATTAGCCATGGTTTCCTGAAGGGTTGGTATGGCCAAAATGGTGTTTCTCTAAAGAACCCTCGCCTTGGTTTCGTTTGTACATCGCAGGATATGGATGGACAATATGGAATGGCCGGATATTTCAAAGAACATAACCATGACCTTGCGCCGGAAGAACGCTTGCAGTTTTCGCCCGGTGAAATGGCCCCGCCCTTCAGTCCAGACGACGCCCCAGTACTAGACGCAACGAACTGGCCTGCGGAACGACTACAAAAAGCCAATCGTAATTATGCCATGGAATACGCCAAAAATGCTCTGCTGGAGCTGGCCGCATTATTTGGGCCGGCGGACGCGGCTTACCTCGGCGGCATCACGTCCCAACTCATTGGCAAGCAATATTATCGGCAAACAGCGGACCGCCTTGATATCACAGGCGAAAGCCCCGAAGCATTTGCAGATTTCATGTCCAAACTTATTGAAGGACAAGATGACGAAGTTACTATTACCGCAGAAAAAGACAGCATTCATGTTACGCAAACAGGCTGGCGCTTAATGCGGGGTACCGGTCCCCATCCAACATCTGTATTCGACAGTTGGAATCAATTATGGCAAGGGGCTCTCTCCGTCCACAACAGGTATTTGGTATTGGAAGTACTCCAAAGGCAGGATTTCGGCGACGCTTGTTTTGAATGGCGTATACGCCGCCGAAAATAAAAAAGTCTAGTTAAGGGTAACCTGGTCCAATTTTCTATTTGCCGCCACTTGCTGTTCAGAATGCAGTTCACGTAAATCTGTAATTTTCATATCTAGCAAGGACTGCATTGCACTCTCCGCGCCTTTCGCATCTCGGCTACGTAAAAGCTTGAGGATGTCCAAATAGAAATTAGACATTCCGGTGACGTAGATATTTCCCGGCTGTTTCAATTTGAAATGATAATCGCATAAAGATTGTGAAATACCGCTTAATCGAGAGAGCAAATCATTATGGCAGATTTCGTAAATTGTCATGTGGAAGTCCACACAAGCGGGATAAAAATCCGCCAAGGATTCCTTTTCATCCGCAACGGTCATGGCCAAGTAAATATCTTCCAATTGATCAAGTTCTTCTTCGGTCGCACGCTGCGCAACCAATCGTGTAACCAACGGTTCCACAAGCACCCTAGTTTCTACGAGATTTCTAAAATCATTGCGATCAGAAGGTTCGTAAGATTGCCAGGCAATAATATCGGGGTCCAGCAAATTCCAGTACTCGCGCGCTCTGACCCGGGTACCAGCTCGCTGCTTTGCCTCAATCAACCCTTTTGCGGTCAACACTCGTAATGCTTCCCTAATTGCTGTTCGACTGCCTCGAAATCGCCTCAAAATATCGACTTCATTTGGAATTTTGTCACCGGGTTTAATGATCCCAGAAACTATTTCTTGACCAATCTCATGAACAACTTTTCCATGAATTCCGTTCGCCGGATAGTACCATTTATCTCTTTCAATCATGAGCTTGACCCTACGTAAATTTAGCAAAAATAAATAATATTTTATGTTAATCTTTGCGCCAGTTCCCTAAACAGTAATTATAATTTATTGGGCAAATAATCAACATATATATCTTGAGAAGAAATTACACTACTTATGATTGATTATTTCAAATAGAACGAAATATTCGAAATCGTGTGGAATTACATTAAATAATCCTTAAACCCAGATAATACAAGGTAAGGCAGCGGTATTCTATAAATATTGATTTTTTTGAAATCTATTTTTCCTTACTTAAAGAATATTTATGAATGACTTAATATTATATTCAAATCTCTTATGTGCGCTTTCTGATAAGCAATACTTATAATAGTTCAACAAAACCATTTTTTGATTTATCGTTAACAGATCAAAAAACATGATAAAAAATGCAATAATGTGCGGAGCGAGATCAATTTGGAACAATTGTTATGGTAATCCACATCCGATTCTGATCCAGGAAAGATTATTTTTCGCATATATAAGGGGATGATTTATGAAAATAGTAATTACAGGGGGACTGGGATTTCTCGGAAAGCGGTTATTCAATACAATTTTAAAGGGAAAGTTTCTAATTGATTCATCCGGAAACAAACGAGCGGTTTCAGAAATTGTATTATTTGACGTGGTTGATGCCCCGAAAATTGACGATGATCGAGTTACATATATTTCTGGCGATATTTCAGATCCTTCACAAGTAGATAATTTGATCACAGATGGCGTTGAGAGTATTTTCCACCTGGCCGCAATCGTGAGTGCAGATGCGGAAGAAAACTTTGATTTAGGCATGAGGATCAACCTTGACGGCACTCGAAATGTTCTTGAAGCTGCGCGACGTCTCGAGAATTTGCCAAAAGTTATCTTTACAAGTTCCATTGCTACATATGGCGGTGAGCTTCCTAAAACTGTCGTGGATGCAACAAAACAAGCACCTCAAACATCCTATGGCGTAGCGAAAGTTGCAGGTGAATTGCTTGTTCACGACTATAGTCGTAAAGGGTTTATTGATGGCCGATCTCTTAGACTACCGACAATATCTGTCCGAACCGGACTACCGAATAAAGCCGCTTCGACTTGGGCGAGTTCCATTATTAGGGAGCCCCTGAGCGGCAAAGATGTAATATGTCCTGTCACGAAAGATAGTTATATGGCCTGTATGAGCCCGAAAAAGATTATCGAAGCTTTTATTCATGCTCATAATCTACCGGTTGAAAGTTTTTCTGAGGGAAGATCGCTCCTCCTTACGGGTATTTCGGTTTCCGCCGGTGAAATGGCTGAAGCTGTAGAACGCCATAAAGGGAACAGATCCATAGGAAAAATAAAGTGGGAACATAATCCTGACATTCAAAAAATTGTAGATGGGTGGCCCAAAGCCACCTTCTCTGAAAGGGCCGAGAAAATGGGCTTTTCTAAGGATGAAAACATCGACGACATCGTCCGGGCCTTTATTGAGGATGATCTGGACACGCAAATATCGCTATACGGTACGAATTAACGTTGGAATAGTTCTGCCAAACCGATTTTTGAAGCGGAGCAGACCCCCCGCTCCGTTATCAAACCTGTCACCAAATGAGCGGGGGTCACGTCAAATGCATAGTTTTTCGACGCGCTGGTCTTTGGCAGGATTCTAACTTCATCAATTTTTCCTTCAGAATTATACCCGCTGACATAGTCAATTTCATGGCTGTTTCTCACTTCAATCGGAATATCAGCAATACCGTCATCAATCTCCCAATCGATGGTCGGGCTAGGAAGAGCCACATAAAATGGTACCTTATTGTCTTTGGCCGCCAGCGCTTTTAGATAGGTGCCAATTTTGTTGCACACGTCGCCGGACGCCGTTGTTCTATCCGTTCCCGTTATGCACAGATCAACTTGCCCATGTTGCATTAAATGTCCGCCAGCATTGTCAACAATGAGGGTATGCTCCACTCCATGCTTTCCCAATTCCCAGGCAGTTAAGTGAGCGCCTTGATTTCTCGGTCGTGTCTCGTCCACCCAAACGTGAATAGGTATGCCTTTGTTGTGAGCTTTGTAGATTGGTGACAAGGCGGTTCCCCAATCAACCGTAGCCAACCAGCCGGCATTGCAATGGGTAAGAATATTCACGGCCCCGTTTTTATTTTTTCCTTGCCAAATATCTTCAATAACCTTGAGGCCATGCTCACCAATAGAGCTATTGATTTCGACATCTTCATTGCAAATACGTGCCGCTTTTTCGTATGCCGCCACGATCCGTTGAGCCGGAGGCAAAGGCATTAGCAATTCTTGCATCTCGCGCATAGCCCATCGCAAATTTACGGCCGTGGGTCGAGTTTTTATGAGCAGTCGAGCTAGTTCTTCCAGTCGCGCATCTGATGCATCGTCGCGTAGCCCCAAACACATGCCATAGGCCGCGGTCGCCCCAATTAAAGGAGCTCCACGAACAAGCATTTCCGAGATTGCATTGGCGGCCTCTTCAGCAGTAGTCAATTTCTCAACAACAAATTCATGCGGAAGCTTCGTCTGATCAATGATTTCCACAGACCAACCATCACCGCTAAGCCAGATACTTCTGTAGTTTTCGCCGTCTACTTTCACAGTATATTCTCCATCATTTTGTGATTTCCATACTATGTCCGGAAACCGCTTGCACCACCATATATAAATCTGCAAACTCCCGGTTCAAATAAAAAGTATCAGGAGCCAACTATGGACGTAAAAGCAGCTGTAGCACATAAAGCAGGGGCGCCCCTCACAATCGAAACGGTCTCGCTGGATGGACCTAGAGATGGCGAGGTATTAGTTGAAATCAAGGCAAGCGGCCTCTGCCACACAGATGCTTTTACACTTTCCGGAGATGATCCTGAGGGAATATTCCCCGCAATTCTCGGCCATGAAGGCGCCGGTGTGGTTGTGGATGTTGGTCCCGGTGTCAGTAGCCTGAAAAAAGGTGACCATGTTATCCCGCTCTATACCCCTGAATGCAGGCAGTGCGATTATTGCACCAGCGGCAAGACAAATCTCTGCCAGGCCATTCGCGTTACGCAGGGCCAAGGCCTGATGCCAGACGGGTCTAGTAGATTTAAAATTAATGGTGAAAAAGTTTATCATTATATGGGGTGCTCGACTTTTGCGAATTATACTGTTGTTCCAGAAATCGCCCTTGCGAAAATCCGTTCCGACGCCCCTTTTGAGAAAGTCTGTTATATCGGATGCGGCGTAACAACGGGCATTGGCGCTGTCATCAATACGGCAAAAGTAAAGCCAGGAGATAATGTCGTCGTCTTTGGTCTTGGCGGAATTGGTCTGAACGTTATTCAAGGAGCCCGGCTTGCCGGGGCCAATATGATTGTCGGCGTTGATCTAAATAATGATCGCAAGGAGTTGGGTGAAAAATTCGGCATGACACATTTTGTCAACCCGTCGGAACTTGAGAGCGATATCGTCCCTTTCCTGGTAGATTTGACGGGCGGCGGTGCAGATTATTCATTTGAATGCATAGGTAATGTGAATGTCATGCGTCAAGCATTGGAATGCTGTCACAAAGGATGGGGCGAAAGCATCATCATTGGTGTCGCAGGAGCAGGCCAGGAAATTTCAACACGCCCTTTCCAGCTTGTTACGGGACGGGTTTGGAAAGGCACGGCATTCGGTGGCGCCAAAGGCAGGACCGATGTACCGCGCATTGTCGATTGGTATATGGACGGTAAAATCAATATTGATGACCTGATTACTCATGTCATGCCCCTCGAAGACATAAACAAGGGGTTTGATCTAATGCATGAAGGTAAATCCATTCGCAGCGTCGTGACTTTTTAATTTCTGATGGAAATTTTATCTGAACAAGCATGCTTTGGTGGCGTACAGGGCTTTTACCAACATTTCTCCCAAACGACCAATACTGATATGCGATTTGCCGTGTATCAGCCTGCCCAGGCGAAGACCGACACTGTACCCTTGCTATTCTTTCTCGCAGGTCTGACCTGCAACGAAGAAACCGCAACGATAAAAGCCGGAATGCAGCGATACGCTGCAAAATATGGCCTGATGCTGATAATGCCTGATACCAGTCCGCGCGGCCTCAACATTACTGGCGAGAACGAAGATTGGGATTTTGGGACAGGAGCCGGATTTTATCTGGACGCAACCCAGTCTCCTTGGAATAAGAATTACAATATGAGTAGTTATGTTTCTCAGGAACTCCATGGATATATTCTCAACAACTTTAATGCTCGGGCCGGCAAGGCGGGTATTTCCGGCCATTCGATGGGGGGCCATGGAGCCCTTACTTTGGGATTGAAAAACCCGAATATTTTTCAGTCTATTTCAGCGTTCGCCCCAATTTGTGCGCCCACGCAATGTCCCTGGGGGCAAAAGGCCTTCACAGGTTATCTCGGTGAAGACAAAACAATCTGGCGCGAATATGATGCAACAGAGCTCGTTCAGCACCGGCAAAGCGAAAATTTGATTTTGATTGACCAAGGCAATGAAGATGGCTTCCTGCAAGAACAACTCAATCCACATTTATTTGAAGAAGTTTGTAAAATAGCAGGGCAACCGCTGAATTTGCGTTTCCATGAGGGCTATGATCACAGCTACTATTTCATTCAAAGCTTTATTGAGGATCACGTCGCACATCATGCGGCAATTCTCAACAGTGACTAGGCATTCTCCGCTAGATGGACACGTATAAACGCATTGAACTCATCAGGTTTTTCCATCGCGGCCTGATGAGAAGCTTCTTCTAAAATCACCATTTTTGACTCGTCGATCTGGCGATGAATAAGTTCCGAAGATGCTACCGGAGTCCCCATATCTTCCCGGCCGACAATCACTAATGTACTGGCTTTAATCGCCGGGATAAGATCGACCAATTCAATGGCTTGAATGGCCTGACTACATCCAACATATCCCTCGACGGATGTTCCTCTGATCATTACGCGAACCCGGGCGTCAAGATCCGGCCGATAGGTAAGCGCCTCCTCAGTAAACCACCGCGACATAGAACTATCTACTTGCGCATCAATGCCATTTTCTTGAGCATCCCGAATGCGTTCAGGCCAAATTGCTGCGGCTCCCACCGGCAACTCGCAGAGCGAACTGGAAATGACCAAACTCTTCATTCTCTCTGGATACATCAATGCGAATTTTTGCCCGATCATGCCGCCGATAGACAAACCAACAAAATGACTTGTTTTAATGTCATAGTGGTCCTGAATAGCGGCCACATCTGACGCCAACATCCGGAAGGTATATGGCCCCGGTACGCTGGCACTTTCTCCGTGACCTCTTAAGCTATAACGGAGGACACGATACTCATGCTTTAGCTCATCAGCTAATTCATCCCATGCTGTCAGATCACAACACAAAGAATGGCTTAAAGTAACAACCGGAGCATTCTCCGGGCCTTCAAGGCGAGTATCGAGGTCGACACCATTTACTGTAACTATCATTGAATTGTCCTTCTTACTTTATACAGAGAATTGATGGTGGGCAGGACCAATCCCATCATAAAGGGAGAATAACCGAATTGACAAGCTGCGCGCCTCGGCCAGCCATAAAATACAATCCCATGTAATGGGTGATGTTTTGTGGATGTGCCGCTCTTGCACCAAGACCAGCTTCTTCCGCAATAGAACGCGGCAGATCAAAAGTCGAACATCCTTTGTCATATACGTAAATCTCATCAAGTCCTGGCATCATATCATGATTCCGGGCGCTCAAACTTGTCAGGACAAAATCCATCACGCAAATATCCGTACAAATACCGACGACCAATAAATCTGTGATTTCATTTGTAGCTACCCAATCAACAAATGCATTAGTTCCATCCGCTCGGGTGGATCCAACGAATCCATTGATGCAGTCTTTTTTAATCAACGTCGTATTTTTATCCTGCTCCAGCCATTTGAGCTCCGGCACTAGTTCCTCCTCCCCTGTACCCTCCTCACAATGGAGTGGGTAGGGAAATTCAGGCTTGCCTGGCGTGTGCGTATCCAAAAAAGCCAGGATCGGTTTGTTAAGCTTCGTGAATGCCTCCGCTAGCCGGTTAGTTTCCGATACCATCATCGATACTTGGTCGTTCGGCGCCGCAGGCGCCAAGGCACCGGCGCCTACTGTTGCAAACCCGTTGACTTCATCAACTACGACCAGGCCAATTGTTTGCCCGGTTTTACCAATCTCTAGCTCCATCATGGAGAGCGGCATTACTTCAGCTAAACCAGTGGTTATGGTTTCGGTTTTCATAAATGTTACCTCACAGGATTGATTATCTAACTTCCACTTTGTGCGGAGGGAGCAATTACACCCAACGCTTTAGCAGCATTGAGCTACCCGTTCTTTGTTTTTGTTATATACCTCTTCATAACCGTATGGTGGCCTTTCTGACGTTTTTTTGGTAACTATTGGATTTTATTTCTTGGAATAGTTTTTATGATTGGTGTCGTTCTACTTCCAAAAGATGCGCTGGTGGCAACATTGTCAAAATTGCAACGGATACGATTTTACAATCCTGAAAAGATGAAGTCTTCCCATGCGGATGAGATGAATGTTTGAATCAAATGCAAATGGTGGCGAAATAGTGAAAGTCAAACTTGACGAAAGTTGGCTTGCACATCTCCGTCCGGAATTCGAAAAACCCTATATGAAGGAATTGAAACAATTCCTCGTCGCAGAAAAGGGTCTTAACAAAACCATTTACCCCCCCGGCTCCCAAATATTCTCCGCGTTTAACAATACCTTATTCGAGGATGTCAGAGTAGTCATTCTGGGACAAGATCCATATCACGGCCCCGACCAAGCCCATGGTTTGAGTTTTTCAGTTCAACCGGGGGTTCGCGTGCCGCCAAGTTTGATCAATATTTATAAGGAAATAGAACGTGATATGGGGATACCAAGATCAAAGAACGGCTTTCTAGGTAGTTGGGCAAAACAGGGTGTACTGCTCCTAAACAGCGTCCTAACGGTCGAACAAGGTAACCCCGGTGCCCATCAAGGCAAGGGCTGGGAAATTTTTACGGACGCGGCCATTGCATCCATCGCCGAAAAGCGCGACAATATCGTGTTTTTTCTATGGGGTAGTTACGCACAAAAAAAAGGGCGTTTTATCGATAGAAACAAGCATTGTGTTTTGGAAAGTGTCCATCCTTCACCCTTGTCTGCCCATCGTGGATTTATTGGGAGCGGCCATTTTTCCAAAGCAAATAAATTTTTGATGTCGATAAACGAAACACCCATTGATTGGTCAGTTGGAGACCTGTGATGAAGCATTCAATTTTGGACCAGATACCGCAAGTAATGGGACATCGGGGAGCTTGCGGTCACGCGCCTGAAAACACATTGTCATCCATTGAAATGGCAGCGACATTGGGCGCAAAATTCGTCGAAATTGATGTCTGCCTCACTAAAGATAATGTCGCAGTAATTCATCATGATACCGACGTTGATCGATGTACGGACGGTCATGGTCCTGTTCTTTTGAAAACTCTGGAGGAAATCAAACTACTCGACGCCGGTGTACGGTTTTCGCCTACTTTCACTGGTGAAAAAATACCAACGCTGAAAGAAGCAATTTCCATTGTTGAAAAATTGGGTCTCGGGCTTAATCTTGAACTTAAACCTTGTAAAGGCTGGCAAGTTCCAACAACCGAGTTTGTGGTCGCGGAGTTACAGGATCTTCTTCCTAAAAATGTCCCGCTTCTCGTTTCTTCATTTAATATTGAAGCCTTGGTGAAATTGGGATCTCATATGCCAGATGTCCCGCTCGGCTATCTAACTGAAGCTATTCCTCCGGATTGGGAGCAGCGTCTTGCTGATGCTGGATGTTCGTCACTGCATTGTGAAAAAGATTTCGTCACAGAAGAAAATGTGGCCGCTGTGAAAGCTGCCGGCTATAAATTTCTTGTTTACACAGTGAACGATCCTGAAAGAGCCAAACAGTTTTTAAACTGGGGAGTGGATTCTGTTATCACAGATTATCCGGATCGCCTCTTCGAGGGACTCCAGCTCACTAAAACGGGTTAGAACGCTTTCTCAATGTTCCTTTAATCCGGCGACCAGATAAGCGCCAGCTGCGACGAGAGAATTTATACGTCGCAAATCACTCATTAAACTAAGATGCATGGCACTGGCGTCTTGATCCATTGTTCTATTACTCCGCAATCGGCGCAAATGGTTATTCACAGATTTGCGTTCAGCTTCCCGAAATAGTTGTTTCCTGTGGATTAGGTTCTTTGCAGATGCTGGATCCCCTGTCATCAAAACGGTTAAAGCCAGCCCTAGATTAGTCAAAATGATATCGAATAATTTGACAATTTCTTCCCGATCCTCTGAGGTAAGTGTAACCTGGTTTTTCACACTCGTTTCAATCATCTCCGTCATATTCATGACGACAATATTTCCAATATGATCAAGGTTTGTCGTAAAACTTAATATTTCACGGCACCTTGTTTCATCTTCTTCTTCCAGAGATTCCCGACCTAATTTCGTCAAATAATTCTTAATAGCTCTGTCAAAGTCATCGACATATCGATCTCCTTCTCGAATTTTCGGGAATAATTGTGGATTACCGGTCACGAGAGCGTCTTTGGTATTACGGCACATATTTTCAAGCACCTCTCCCATGCGCAGGGTATCTCTAACAGCATTCGCCATGGCCAGTTGAGGACTATCGAGCGCCGCCTTGTCCAAATACAAAGGCATGGGGATATTTTCATCAGCCCGAATATTGTCGGGAAGCAATCTTTCGGTTAACCGACCCAGCGGGCCAACAAAAGGAAGAAAAATGACCGCACAAGCTAAATTGAGCATTGTATGGAAGTTTACTAATTGGCGCGCTGGAGAGGACTCCAGTAAAGCCAATTCCGGCCCCACAGCGTTCACGAACGGCACCATCACAACAACAACTATTAATCTACAGAATAAATTACCAAGTGGTGGACGGCGCGCCGCCTTGTCTGCTTTCATAGTTGCCATAATCGGTGGTATGGCACCGCCCAAATTCGCCCCGAGAACCATGGCAAAAGCAACATCCATTGGAAAATTGCCTGTCGCAGCAAGGGATAGCGAAAAAAGCACTGTCGCGAGACTTGAATGGGCAATTATCGTAATCAAAGCAGCGAGTATGACCACCAGAACCGGCTCACCCGATAAGGAACTCAAAACAAACTGCGATATATCGGAGGTTCGGATCGGCTCAGAGGCTAATGCCAGCAATTTAAGGGCTGTCAGCATCATTCCCAAACCGAGTATAATCCTGCCTAGATTCTTCGCGCGTGTCGAAGAAGCTGTCGCATGCCGTACAAACCCTAAAAATAACAAAACCGGCGCAAGGAAGGACAGATCAAAACTTAGTACCTGCGCAACTAATGTTGTACCAACATCCGCTCCGAGCATAATTGCAATCCCAGCGGCGGCCGGGACAAGTCCCTTGCCAGCGAACGACGCTGTCAGAAGGGCCGTCGCGGTACTGCTTTGTAAAAGCATCGTAACACTCAACCCGCCGAAGAAAGATTGAAACCGATTTTTTAAGCAGAATTTCAGAAAGGCGCCGAGCTCTCGGCCAAACGCGCGCATGACGCCTGTATTGACCATTCTCAAGCCCCACAACAGTAAGGCCACGCCCCCCATTAAATTTAACAGAACTATAGTACCGTCCAAAATTAATCTACCTTTAGATGCATAAGTTAAAATTATATACGTCTATTTAGAGAGTTTTCCACAAAAGCAGAAAAATAGCTATTGTTTTCCAGTCAAGGTTTATGAGTAAACCAGTCAAAATCCGCAAATAACGCAATGACGTAACTACTAGCTTAAATCTCCAATCACTGCCTTTTCAAATAGTAAAGTATATTCTTCTGCAGTCAGTGAAATTGGATTGCCGCCCGATGACGGATCCGCGACTGCCATACGACCCACCAATTCCTTATTTTTCAGGTCAATATTAATAGCCGAGAGGTCGTTTGGAATTCCGACTTCTTGACGCAATGCCAAAACCCAGTCCAGAAATGAGCTGAAAGAAGGATCTTCTATTCTCAAATAGGCGGAAAGCCGAGCCATTCTATCTTCAATCACCGGCCGGTTTCGGATCAAAACATACGGCATTAAAATCGCATTTAGCATGCCGTGATGTGCATCATAAAGAGCGCCTAACGGATGCGCCAACGCATGCATACCACCAAGCCCCCGTTGAAACGCTGTCGCTCCCATTGAGGAAGCAATCATCATCTGACTACGAGCTTCAAGGTTAGTTCCATCTGAACAGGCAGCGGGCAGGAAGTTTTTTACCAAACGAATGCCTTCGATCGCTATTCCTTCCGCCATAGGATGAAAATGTGGTGAACAAAAAGCTTCTAAATTATGGGACAAAGCATCCATGCCCGTCGCGGCCGTGATCATTTTCGGCAGGCCAATTGTCAACGCGGGATCCGCAATAACCGCAACAGGCATCATTTTTGGATTAAATACGATCCGTTTTATGTGATGTTCTTCATCTGTAATGACAGAGGCACGCCCGACTTCGGAGCCTGTACCAGATGTAGTTGGTACGGCCAGAATAGGCGGGATTTCTGTCGGATCAATATTTTCCCAGTCATCTCCATTAGCGATAAATTCAAAAACGCCTTTCGTCTGCGCTGACATTACTGCGATCGCTTTCGCAGCGTCGATACCAGATCCACCGCCGAAAGCTATGATACCGTCATGTCCGCCTTGCTGAAAAACAGCCACCCCGTCGTCAACATTGCGTCCTACAGGGTTGGCTTTAATATTGCTAAAGATGCCAAAGCCAATACCCGCTTTTGAGCAAGAGGTCCGTGCTTCCTCGATCATCGGCAACACAGCCAAACCAGGATCTGTAACCAAAAGCGGATTACCCATCCCGAACTCTTTGCAGGTTTCCCCTAATTCCTGGAGGCGGTTGACACCAAATCGCATTGCTGTCGGATAGTTCCAGTTTCCGGAGAGAAGACTAATATCTGCGGTCATCCAATTGTCCTAAATAGCTGTTTTCAAATGATAAGATTTGGGCCGTGTTAGACTTTCGTAGCCAACGCTAGACAGGGTACACCCCCTCCCCGAGTTTTTTACACCTGTCCAGGCTAGAGCGGGGTCGAGATAGTCGCAACGGTTCATAAACCATGTCCCTGTCTCCACCTGATTGCCTATCCGAATTGCAGCGTCGACGTCCACTGTCCACACCGAGGCCGTCAATCCAAACTCGCTATCATTCATCAGAGCGATAGCTTCATCATCTGATGAAACTTTCATGATACCGACAACCGGACCAAAACTTTCTTCTGTCATAAGCCGCATGTTATGGTTCACATCAACCACGACTTGCGGCGCAAGATAAGGTGTTCCGGGCTTGTCCGCAGGAAAGTGGGCCGGATCAATTAATGCCCGTGCGCCTGCACCAACCGCGTCCAGTATTTGTCGCCTGACAAAATCAGCTGCCGTGGCGTTGACCATTGGGCCCAACGTTGTTTCCGCATCCAGAGGTGATCCCAGGACGTAACTGTTTACGACATCGACGAATGCTTCAACAAATTGCTCGTAGACATCAGCATGTACATAAATACGTTCAATCCCGCAGCAGGACTGACCAGAATTAAACATCGCACCGTCAACAAGATTCTCCGCGGCTGACGCTATATTCGCGTCAGGACGAACATACGCGGAGTCTTTCCCTCCAAGCTCCAAGCCAACACCAATAAACTTGCCAAGCGCCGCTGTTTCAATTGCTTCTCCACCCGGTACAGAGCCCGTAAAGCAAACATACTCGACTTGCCCTGATTGAATAATGTCGGCTGCCGACTTATGCGAAGCAACAACAATCTGGAATAAATCCTTGGGCAAACCTGCCTCGACAAAACTTTCAACCATTCGCTCACCGCATAAGTGAGTTTGCGTTGCATGTTTCAATATTACAGCATTACCTGCCATCAACGCAGGAACGATCGAATTCACAGCAGTCATATATGGGAAATTCCATGGCGCTATTGTAAAAACCACACCGACAGGCTCCCGACTAATATATCGTGTAAAGCCTTCTTTCTGTGGTATTTTGATTGAAGCCAATGCATCTTCTGCAATGGAGATCATGTGGTTCGCCCGCTCCGCAAAGCCATTAACTTCTCCAGCACCAAACTTCACTGGCCGGCCCATTTGCCGCGCAAGCTCTTCGACAATAATTTCTTTTTTCGCCGCAAAATATTCGACACAAGTGGTCAGAATTTCTGCTCTATCCTGAATTGAAACACGCTTCCAGGCGTCTTGCGCAGTGCGCGCTGCAACGAGCATCTGCTCGATTGTTTGTGACGGCGTATACGGACGCTCCACATATAAACTTCCATCGATGGGGCTAAAGGTTTTCAGACTTTCAGACATTGTTTTCACCTACTCGAAATAAGAGCTCGTATTTACCATTCCTTGCAGGATTTACTAAGTCCAAAACACATCGCCGAATATTTTATTTCCACAAAATGTCAAAGAAAATTCGAATTATTGTGGTTTTCCACATATTCCTTCGGTTTTCCCGCAAAATATGATATGTACAGTTCTTATTTCGCTAATTTTGGAGATAGCGGTGAAGCAAACAAAACGGCAAATGGACATAATGCGATTGCTGCAGATTGAAAAATCTTGTGGCGTTATCGAGCTGGCCACCAAACTTGACGTTTCAGACGAAACGATTCGTCGCGACATAAAGCAAATGATGCGAACAGGAGCTGTTGAGAAAATACACGGCGGTGTTATGCTTCCCCATTCTTCCCTAGAGCCCCCTTTTCTGCGCCGATTAGAAGAACAACGGCTTGAGAAACAAAAAATTGCGAAATTGGCCGCTTCAATCATCCACGATGGCGAAACGTTACTGATCGATAATGGCAGTACTTCTTGCTATATCGCGAAAGAGCTAAGCGCACATCGGAACATGACTATTGTCACCAATTCAACTGAAGTTGCGCGCGATCTCTGTGCCAGAAATAATAATACCGTTTATATGGCCGGCGGAGAATTACGTGCCGATGATAGTGCTGCATATGGTCCAACCGCCGTCAGCTTTGCAAAACAGTTCTCAACAGAACGTGCCATTCTATCCATCGGCGCCCTTCATGGCGAACTTGGTTGCTTCGATTTTGATTTAAGCGAAGCGGAATTCAAACGCGCCGTTATCCCGCAAGCCTCAAGCATTGTAATGGTTGCCGACCATACGAAATTCAATCGACCGGGTGTTGTTAAAGTATGTGACTTTTCTCACGTCGACATGCTCCTGACGGATCAGCTCCCCCCGCAGGAAATTATTGACCAGATCGGCCGCAATCGCATACATATTGCTTGACGACTTCTAGGTCTTTGAAGATACCAAAAGTTCAGAAATAATTTGCAACCCTTCTTCAATTCTTTGCGTGGCAATGGAGGAAAAACCAAGCCTGAAAAAGTTTTTACCTTTATCTCTATCACTGAAATATACCTGTCCCGGTTCGAGGACGACGCCCTTTAACAAGGCTTGTCTTGCAAGATCTTCCGCATCCAGTTCTTCCGGTCCTTCTATCCAGAAACTCGTTCCTCCGAATTGAGGCTGAGTTGACATTCCTGGCATATACCGACGCAACGCTTCATTCATAATAAAACGTCTTTCACTATACACTTGGTTCAACTGCCGGGTGTAAGTAAGATGATATCCCATGGCAATAAAGAAAGATGTCGTCCTTTGGTTATTACTTGGTGCATGGCGCAACATTAGCCGTCGAAGCGCACGCATTTGCTTTATCAGCGGCGACGGTGCCACGACATACCCCAGACGCAGCCCCGGAAACATCGATTTCGACAAACTTCCCACATGGATTACCCGACCATCTTTATCCTGTGATTTGAGCGCGCGCACAGGAATATCGGTATAGTTTGTCTCGCTTTCAAAATCATCTTCAATAATGAGAAGATCATGCTTCGATGCTGTCGCCAGCAAATTTCGTCGGCGGTTTTCCGATAACGTCACCGTCGTCGGATATTGGTGGCTTGGCGTGACGTAAACCACATTACATGACGCCAGTGTTTCATCGACGATGACGCCTTGCTCATCAACGTCCAACGGCGTCAGGTCAGCTTGATGATACTCGAAGATATTGCGAACATCAGGATATCCAGGATCTTCAATGCCGACCCGCGTTACCGCCTTCATTAAGGCCGCAGCCGCGAGATATAGGCCATTTTGAGCACCCATAGTTACCAAAATTTCGTCGTCATTAGCAAAAATACCCCGCGTCGGCAGTAATTTTGACTTGATCTGTTGCACCAGATACGGATCGTCCTGTGAAACAGCATCATTGGCCCAGTCAAGCATATCCATCTGGCTCATCGCTTGCCGAGAGCATTCCCGCCAATCCCCTAGAGGAAACATCGATGTATCCGGTTGCCCATATACGAAAGGAAACTTGTAATCCTGCCAATTCCTCGGCTTCAATATATTTCTTTGAGAAGACACATGCATATCCAAGCGTCCTTCCCAGTCAACACTTCGCGGGTCGACCTCAGGAATTTTTAAAGAGGATATATTTTTACCGACTGTCGCGGGTTTTGTTGCTCGGGGTCCGATATCTGCAACCCTGTACCCCGATCGTTCCGCCGCATTTATATATCCATCTTCTGCCAGTTTTTCATAAACAATGACAACTGTTACACGTGACAGTCCGAGGTTTTTAGCCAGTTTCCGTGTTGACGGTAATTTTGTGCCATTGGTCAATTGGCCGTTAATTATCGCTTCGACTATTTTTGTACGGAGCTGGCTTTGAAAAGACATGCGTGAATTTCTATCAATCTCAAAGAACATAAATGTCGATCCCAATTTTCAAGCCCGATTGCCTATTTTCGCAGTATTCAGACGGAATGTAAATTGGCCTTATCAATTCTTTAATTCTGGACCTATCGCTTCAATCGAAATATTACGATTATACAAATGAAGATATTACGGGCATTTGGTTGTACAATCTGTGCACCAATTTTGATGCGTCCACTCCATACTAAGTGGCTATACGGTCTCTGATGCGACATCCAGAAGACACGATAACCGAAAATGCAACAGCAGTAGCGATCAACACGAAACTGCCACAGGATTAGGATATAGCAATGGATCTAACACAATCAGTAAACGACTATAGCGAAATAGTCGAAAATGACCGCGAATTCATTTGGCACCACCTTAGCCAGCACAAGAAATATGAAACGCAAGATCCCCTTATCATAATTGAAGGCAAGGGCTTGCGCGTCTGGAACCAAGCAGGGCGCGAACATTTAGATGCTGTTTCCGGCGGCGTCTGGACCGTGAATGTTGGCTATGGCCGAGAAACCATTGCCGATGCTGTGCGCGATCAATTGGTTAAAATGAATTATTTTGCTGGATCCGCTGGGTCTATTCCTGGCGCGACTTTTGCCAATCAGTTGATTTCCAAGATGCCTGGAATGAGCCGCGTTTATTACTCAAACTCTGGTTCCGAAGCCAACGAAAAAGCGTATAAAATTGTTCGCCAGATTTCCCATAACAAACATGGCGGTAAGAAGTTCAAAATCCTTTATCGTGAGCGCGATTATCACGGCACAACTATCACAGCTCTGTCTTCATGCGGTCAAGGAGAACGTCGAGATCAGTATGGTCCCTTCACGCCTGGTTTCGTCGAAGTACCTCATTGCCTTGAATATCGCTCTCAATGGGGAGATATTGAAGATTATGGCATAAAGGCCGCCAATGCGATTGAAGATGTCATCTTGCGTGAAGGTGCAGACACGGTAGGCGGATTGATCCTTGAACCTATCACGGCTGGTGGTGGTGTTATTGAGCCACCTAAAGGCTATTGGGATCGCGTTCAGGAAATTTGCGACAAATACGATATCCTTCTGATTATTGATGAAGTTGTTTGTGGTATGGGCCGCACCGGTACATGGTTTGGTTACCAGCATTATGGCGTCAAGCCTGATATGGTCACAATGGCGAAAGGCGTTGCTTCAGGCTATGCTGCAATCTCATGCACCGTAACAACGGAAGCCGTCTTTAACGAGTTCAAAGCCGATCCGGACGACCCTATGAGCTATTTCCGTGACATCTCTACGTTTGGTGGATGTGCGGCAGGCCCAGCGGCCGCGCTGGAAAACATGCGCATTCTTGAAGATGAGAATCTCCTTGATAATACGGTTGCCATAGGTGAATACCTGATGGACAAATTACACGGTCTAAAAGCCAAACATCAGATTATTGGTGACGTTCGCGGCAAGGGTTTGTTCTGCGGAGCTGAGTTAGTGTCAGACCGGGAAAGTAAAACACCAGTACATGAGAGTATTGCGCAGGCTGTCGTGGCGGATTGTTTTACAAATAGTGCTGTTATTATCGGAATGACCAACAGGTCACTACATGGCATGAATAATACTTTATGTCTTAGCCCCGCTCTTATCAGCACGAAAAGTGATATGGATGAAGTCATTGAAGCGATTGACGGTGCGTTGACACGTGTCGTCGCCTAAATTTTTCTGAAATTGCTATGTTGGCCGCAGGTAGTTGTACCTGCGGCCTTTTTTTATTTTGGGGCAAGTAGTATCCTGATTTCTTAAACAGAACAGTTTTCTTTTGAACAGCTACAATTGAACCATCATGCAAAAATCTTTTTCTTCAAAAATCCTACCAGCAAAACTTGGCGACGGCGCTGAATTGACTGTCCTTGCTTTGGATTCGAAAGCTTTTTGGGGATATTCAGAGGCATTTATCAAATCATGTGAAACTGCACTGAAAATAACAGATGAAATGATAGAAAGATTGCACAGCGGCACAATTAGAGAGGACAATGCATATGTGGGATTCTATTTTTTATCGGAAGAAGAGTCTCATGCCGAACTACAACTTCTGTACATATCTCCTTCGACCATAGGCAAAGGCTATGGCCGTGCGCTTTTCGAATCCGCTATGAAGAAAGCCATTTCGCTTGGCCATAAAACAATGAAGATTGAGGCAGATCCAAATGCTGCCGACTTCTACAAAAAAATGGGTGCCAAGCATATTGGTTGGTGCCGCTCGGAAGTTGACGACACGCGGGAGCTCCCCCTTTTTATGATGCCTTTATAATACTTACCGTATTGAATAGCCGTTAGATTATTTCGAAGTACCGTTCCATTTCCCAATTAGTAATGGCTTTGCGAAACTCCCGCTCTTCCCACTCCCGTGTCACCACATAGTGATCAACAAACGCGTCTCCAAACAATTCACGTGCTGCACTAGAATTTTTCAATGACTGTGCCGCATCCCACAATGTTTGCGGAAGCGCGAGTTCATCGGGAAATTCTTGCGTATACGCATTCCCAATAATCGGATCTGTGGGCTCCACCTTATTCTCGATGCCCCATAAACCCGACCCTAAGGCGGCTGCAATTGCAATATGTGGATTTATATCCGCGGCTGAAATACGATATTCAACACGCTGTGCATGCTTTGATCCGGGGATAGCCCTTAGCGCGCAAGTCCGGTTATCAACGCCCCAACTTGCTTCCGTTGGCGCCCAGAAACCGGGGATTAAGCGTGTATAACTGTTTATTGTAGGCGAGACCATCGCCAGAAGCTCTGGCATCAATTTTTGCTGGCCACCAATAAAATGACGCATGGCGTCACTCATATTATGATCCCTGCCCTCCTCATGAAAAACAGAAGAACCATCTTTGTTGGCGAGGGACAAATGGATATGGCCACTTTGCCCGGGATAATCTGGTGACCACTTTGCCATGAACGTCGCCATTAAACCGTTCTTTTGTGCCAGTATTTTGGTAAAGGTTTTAAATAAAGCGCCCTTATCTGCAGCGAGCAAGGCTTCGTCATAGGCGATTGCCGCTTCTAACACGCCAGGACCAGTTTCCGTATGCAATCCTTCGACCGGAAAATCCATTTCAGTACAGAGGGCCAGCAACTGCTCATAAAATTCGTTTTCCACTGAGGCCCGTAACATTGAATAGCCAAAAAAGCCCGGCGTAAAGTTACTCAGATCATTATAGTTTTTCTCTCGAACTGACTGCGGCGTCTCTTCGAAGAGAAAAAACTCAAATTCGCAAGCCGCGGTCGCGGCATATCCCATGTCTGATGCCTTAGACAGAACTTTTTTCAACGTTTGTCGCGGGCAAACATGAGCGGCCCTGTCACCAAACTCCAAAAGAAAGAACAGCATATTGTCTTCCAGTGGCAATTCACGACAGCTGTCGATCACCGGGACGACTGATGCATCCGCGTATCCACTTGCCCACCCGGTATAACTTTCCTTGTCATATAACTGATCGTTGACGTCCCAGCCAAGAACCACGTCGCAAAACCCGAAACCGGTTTCCAAAATACTGAAAAACTTTGATTTGCTAAGGTATTTTCCACGGAGTACGCCATCGATGTCAAAGACACCTACTTTGACATATTCAAGACCACGATCTTCAACAATACTTTTGGCATCTGTGATCGTTTTTACATACCGTGCGTCCATATTATCCTCTATAGAAAAAAGGGTCAGTCGGAATCCTAAGTTATCGGTCTAGAATTTCAAGTGCCTGTTGATGCAATTCAGGCGTCGCTGCGGCTAAAACATTTCCGTCAGAATTCAGGTTTAAGCTATTGCCGGACCAATCTGTAATAATTCCGCCCGCTTCCTGTATTACCGGAACAAGCGCCATGTAGTCATAAGCTTGCAATCCTTGTTCAACCACGATGTCCGCCCAACCGGAAGCAAGCATACCGTATATATAACAATCGCCACCGTAACGTTGTAATCGTGTTTGTTTGCTTATTTCAGTAAATCGCCCTTTATCTACGCCTGTAAAATAATCGGGCGACGTGGTCATCAAAATAGCGTCATTAAGGCTTTTACACGTACTTACATGGCATTTCACACCGTTAAAATAACATCCCTGCCCCTGAACACCGATCCAGAACTCCTTCATCGCCGGCATGGAAATGGAACCAATACGTACTTCTTGCTGATGTAAATAAGCTATTAGGGTTCCATAAACAGGTAAGCCCGCGATAAAACTCTTTGTTCCATCAATCGGATCAATTACCCAGAGGTCGTCCCGGTCCAAGCCCTCGGAGCCATGTTCCTCACCCAAGATTCCGTGAGATGGGTATTTCTTTAAAATCATTTCACGCAAAAGACGTTCTGTCTCTTGATCTGCAATTGTAACCGGAGATTTGTCCTGTTTCGTCATGATGTCTATTGGATGACGAAAATAGGTGGTCGTGCACGCTGCTGCGGCATTTGCCAATGATCCCGTAAAATCAACCAATTCAGACCAATCTTCAGTTGCTGGCATTTTTAAAAAATTCGGGTTATCCAATGAAATTACCTGCTTTGCAATACGTGACTCAATGCCTTAATGACTGTGCTTTGAATCATAAACCACAAAATTACAAGAAATTTCACAATATTCAACAAATTATATGGCATATCTCAAATTCTTGGAGAAAAAATCACACAAATTCCGTACAGGAATCTGCTAGCCAAGCACCGACATATCGACCAAAGGAACATCGTATATATATGTGAAACGTATTTGGTTCCGTCTGCTCAATAATTGCTTGAGATTTGGAGAGTAATGTCTGAACACAGTTTCCCGGGCCAAACATACGCGGATGAAAATCAAATTCAGAGCTTTTCATAAGTACCTGATGAGCATGCTCGCCTGTAAGTTCAAAGATAGTCCGATTAGCACTCACGTCATTTATTGACGCATGTTCGCCCATCAACGCTTTTTCGAGTTTCCAGACAAGGTCATTCTGTTTTTGATCTTCGGCAATAACGAGCCATTCATCGGGAGATAGCCAAAGCGCTTTTATGCCAACCCCAACAGAGGTCTTATTAGGAGATAAGGGTAGATCCAAACCTAATACTGATCTAGTAGATTTTACAAAATTACTGTTATCCGGGTTACCCCGCAGATTAAGCTGACCGTGAAAAGGTAACTCTCGAAGACCTATCGGAAAGCTTTCTGCAAGGTTGCTCCCAGGCGACGCTCTATTTTCTAACTTAACCATTCAGTTTATCCCCCGCTTTGTCATAAAAAACCGGATCGACTATTTCCGCGGTTAAAGTTCCATCCTTCAAGGGAGCATAGATTTTGTCGCCGTGGCGGTTTTGCCCACCCTTCACAACTGCCAAAGCGATTGATCGGCCTAGATTTGCACTATAGTAACTAGATGTAACATGACCAACCATAGGCATCGGGATTGCGACGTCCGGAGCGAAAACCAACTGCGCCCCTTCCGGTAAGACTTCCAAGGGGTTTTCTGTCAACAGACCTACCAATTGTTTTCGGTCGGTCCGACTGCTATCCGGCCGACTAAAAGACCTTTTCCCAATAAAATCAGGCTTCTTTTTGGAAACAATCCAGTCCATTCCTAAATCTTGCGGTGTAGTCGTACCATCCGTTTCCTGGCCCACGATGATAAAACCTTTTTCAGCTCGAAGAACATGCATACTTTCCGTACCGTACGGCGTAATATTGTACTCTTCTCCAGCCGCCATCACCTCTTCCCACAATGCTTTACCAAAATACCATGGAACATTGATTTCATAAGATAATTCACCGGTAAAACTAATACGGAAAATTCGAGCATTAATGCCAGCAACATCTCCTTCTTGAAAAGACATATAAGGAAATGCATCGTTGGAAAGATCCATTTCAGGTGCAAGTGTCGCCAATAAGTCACGTGCTTTTGGTCCAGCAATCGACACAGTTGCCCACTGCTCAGTAACAGACGTGCAGTAAACATCCAGATCTGGCCATTCTGTCTGCAAATATTCTTCCAACCAATCCAGGACAATGGCAGCATTGCCCGACGTCGTGGTCATCAAAAACCGGTCTTCCGCTAGCCGTCCCGTGGTTCCATCGTCGAAAACCATTCCGTCTTCATGGCACATCAGGCCATAGCGAACCTTGCCAATCCCAAGCTTTAGCCAGGCGTTGGTATATATGCGGTTCAAAAACTCCGCGGCATCAGGTCCCCGTATATCAATTTTACCCAGGGTCGACGCATCCAGAACACCAACAGAATTCCGCACCGCCAAACATTCCCTGTTCAGTGCCGCCTGCATGTCCTCGCCCGGCTTTGGATAATACCACGGGCGCTTCCATTGGCCGACATTTTCAAACTTTGCCCCATTGTCTATATGCCAGTCATGAATACTGGTTACTCTGACAGGGTCTGACCAAGTTCCCAGATTACGACCTGCCAATGCGCCATAAGAAACCGGAGTATATGGTGGCCGAAATGTGGTTGTTCCAACTTTTGGAATAGGCTTATCCAAAATTCCAGAGAGTATAGCTAAAGCATTGATATTAGATGTTTTTCCTTGATCTGTTCCAAATCCTGTTAGCGTATATCTTTTTATATGCTCAATGGATTCAAAGCCTTCGCGTGTCGCCAGTTCGATATCCGCCGCAGTCGAATCATTTTGCAAATCAACAAAATGCTTAACCAGTCCTTCGCCAACGGGCCGATAACTCGGAACAATCCAAAACGGCTCAATATCTCCAATCTCCGGCTCGCCGGTTACCGTGTTAGCCACACTCGCCGCTGACGTAAAGCCGGCGTTGCTTGCCGCTTTTAGGCCCGACTGCTGTCCCTCTTGCAAACATTCCTGCAACGAAAAATGTCCTGTGACAGCACCCGCAAATATCTGCCGCTGAACAGCCTTTCCAGGAACGAAACAGGCTTTTTCTTCCAAATATTCAAGTTTACCCTGTGATTGACTAAACAGGTGAACCACTGGACTCCATCCGCCGGACATGGCCACCAAGTCGCATTCCATTATTGTCGGAGAGGATGTGTAGACCTTTGCGCCCTTTTGGATGGGCCTGACTTCTATTTTCGAGACACGTTTGCCGCCCTTTGTCGCTGTAATCGCATGCCCTTCCAGTATCCTGATGCCCGCGTCTTCCGCCAGTTTCCTAAGAGCTGTTTCAACTTCAGTTCGGCAATCGATTATCGCAGCTACCTTTGCACCTGCGACCTTGAGATCTAACGCTGCCTCATAGGCGCTGTCGTTGTTGCAAAAGAACACGATATTTTTGCCGGGTAATACGCCATATCGGTTTGCGTAAGTCTGTACAGCTCCGGCAAGCATGATACCGGGCCGATCGTTATCTGCGAAAACCAGGGGCCGCTCATGACATCCTGTTGCAAGAACGACCTCAGTCGCCCGAACATGCCAGACTCGCTGCCGGACTTTCCCAATCCGTTCATTTGCCGGAAGATGATCAGTTTTCTGTTCCAGAATACATAGGTAATTTTGATCATAATAGCCGAAGGCCGTAGATCGGGTAAGAATGGTCACCTCACCCATTGCCGCCAATTCATCCCGGGCGGATTGTATCCAGTTGGTTGCATCTTCACCGTCAATTGTCCTTTTCAAGCCAAGAAGACTACCTCCAACTTCACTTTGTTCATCGACCAGAACAACTCGCGCACCAGCGCGTCCGGCTTCTAGTGCAGCACTGAGGCCAGCCGGTCCCGCGCCAACGATCAATACATCCGCATGACAATGCATATGATCATAGATATCTGGATCTCTCTTCGTTGGAGCTTTCCCCCATCCCGCGGCGCGGCGTATTACCGGTTCGTATAATTTCATCCAGAAAGATCGCGGCCACATGAACGTTTTGTTGTAGAAACCGGCCGTAAAGATCTTAGCAAATAATCCGTTTACGGCGCTTACATCAAAATTAACGGAGGGCCAGACATTGACACTGCTTGCCTGAAGCCCGTCATATAATGAAATCTGCGTTGCTCTGATATTTGGCTCCGTCGTGGCGCCGGCACCCAACTGGACCATGGAATTCGGCTCTTCAGCGCCCGCAGCAACAATTCCCCGTGGCCGATGATACTTGAAGCTCCGACCCACCAAATGAATGTCATTCGCCAATAACGCAGAGGCCAAGGTGTCTCCGTCGAAGCCGGAATAGCTGTCGCCATTGAACGTAAACTGGATCGGTTTTTGCCGATCAATGCGCCCCCCTTCATTGGTCCTATTTCGCCAACTCATGAGCTTGTTCCTGTTTTTAGAGATATGTTGGGAGGTCTTTCACCCATTTTATAAACAGCGACAATTTCATGACTAACTGTGTTGCGCAGTACATTGAACCAACGTCGGCATCCGTTGCTGTGACACCATCTTTCCTGAAACAATCCTTTTGTATTTTTTCTCATAAACAGAAAATCCGCCCACTCCTTGTCAGAAAGCGTTTCTGGATTTTCCGGGCGAGCGATATGAGCTTCGCCGCCGTAATGAAACTCGGTTTCATGTCTATTGCCGCACCAAGGGCAGTCTATATTCAACATTAAATCGTCCTCTTAATGTGCAACAGCGGCGGCGCCGTGTTCATCGATTAGCGCCCCAGTTTCAAACCGGCTGAGCGCAAAAGGTGCATTGAGTTTATGAGGCTCATCCTTCGCGACAGTATGAGCAAAAGCCCACCCGGAGCCTGGCGTTGCCTTAAAGCCGCCCGTACCCCAGCCGCAATTGAAATATAATCCTTCAACAGGTGTCTTAGATATAATTGGCGAGGCATCTGGACACACATCGACAATCCCGCCCCATGTCCGCATCATGCGCACACGGCTAAAAATTGGGAATAGTTCGAGGCAGGCGCCCAATTGATGTTCAATTACGTGGAAGCTGCCACGCTGACCATAGGAATTAAAACTATCCACACCGGCCCCCATTACCAATTCGCCTTTGTCAGATTGACTCACATAAACATGAACCGCCCCGGACATAACAACACAGTCTATAACAGGCTTTATGGGTTCAGATACCAATGCCTGTAACGGGTGGCTTTCAACAGGAAGGCGCAGCCCTGCCATATTTGCAACGACAGAACTATGACCCGCCGCGACAACAGCAACTTTCTTCGCCCCTATATAGCCCCGAGTGGTTTCTACACCAATGACCTTACCGCCATCTCGCGTAATGCCTGTTACTTCGCAATTCTGAATTATATCAACACCGCGCGCGTCGGCGGCTCTCGCATAGCCCCAGGCAACACTGTCATGACGAGCGACGCCGCCGCGGCGTTGCAGAGTAGCCCCCAAAACCGGGTGACGAGCCTCTTTCGAAATATTGATGATCGGGCAAAATTCTTTAACCCCGTCAGCGTCAAGCCACTCCGCATCAACGCCATTGAGCTGATTTGCATTAACCCGACGAACACCTTCGCGAACATCGCCCAGATTATGCGCCAGATTCAGAACACCCCGCTGGCTCAACATGACATTATAATTTATGTCCTGGGAAAGGCCTTCCCAAAGTTGCAAGGATTTCTCATAAATAGCAGCGCTCTCATCCCATAAATAGTTAGATCGGACAATTGTCGTGTTTCGCGCCGTATTTCCGCCGCCAAGCCAACCTTTTTCCAAAACAGCAACATTCGTAATGCCGTGTTCTTTTGCAAGATAATAAGCTGTTGCCAAGCCATGACCGCCAGCGCCAATGATGATCACTTCATAGTCTGTTTTCGGCTCCGGACTACGCCATTGCTCAGGCCAATTCTTGTGATGCGATAAAGCGTTTCGCGCAATGGAAAAAATGGAATATTTCACCTGGAATTGTCCTTATTCCGTCCCGGGTTAAAAAGATCGCAAGCGCAACCTTGAATGAAGCTGACTTTGACATCTTAGCACTGAGAAAAGATGTCCGAAATAGTCATTTACTGCGACGTAACCGACATTCTAGAAGCCTACATTCCTAACTGAATAATCTCAGCAAGAAAATCCAACGCAGTTACCTACGTTGACCGCTTGGGAAGAAAATTATGTCGCTTCATGAATAGCTAGTGAAATCTGATGCCGTCACTGTGACGGTTGTAGAGCGTATGGTACAACTCCTCTTGCGCACTAAATTTTGGAAGATCTGGTATTTAATCCTGAGACATTAACTGGTATTTGATTCCGGGCCATGAATAGAGAGACATATTGTAATGACTGACCAACACGCTAATCCGAAAAGCGATATCGAAATAGCACAAGCCGCTACGATGAAACGAATAACGGAAGTTGCAGAAAGCAGCCTTGGAATTGATTCTGATAATCTTGAGCCATACGGGCATTATAAAGCCAAATTATCCTTGGATTATATCAAGACGCTTGCGGACAAACCAGACGGCAAGTTGATCCTTGTCACGGCCATGACACCGACACCGGCAGGTGAAGGAAAAACCACAACAACTGTTGGTCTTGGTGACGCGCTTAATCGCATTGGCAAAAAGACGATGATCTGCCTACGCGAGCCCTCACTCGGCCCCTGCTTCGGAATGAAGGGCGGTGCTGCCGGCGGTGGATATGCTCAGGTTGTTCCGATGACTGATATCAATCTCCACTTCACGGGTGATTTTCACGCGATCGGGGTCGCCAATAACCTCCTAGCGGCAATGGTTGACAACCATATCTATTGGGGCAACCAACTCGGTTTAGATGAGAGACGGATAATTTGGAGACGGGTTGTTGATATGAATGACCGTGCCCTCCGCAATATTGTCAATAGTCTAGGCGGTATATCTGACGGTTTTCCCCGAGAGGACCATTTCGATATCACCGTCGCTTCAGAGGTAATGGCTATTTTCTGTCTCGCTACTGATATCGAGGATCTCAAGCGCCGCCTGGGTAATATAATTGTCGGTTATACCCGCGAGAAATCTCCGGTTTACGCAAAAGACCTTGATGCACATGGTGCTATGACTGTTTTATTGAAGGATGCTTTCCAGCCCAACCTCGTTCAAACCTTAGAGAACAATCCCGCCTTTATTCATGGCGGACCGTTTGCGAATATTGCCCATGGGTGTAATTCGGTTCTTGCAACCAAGACTGCCTTGAAACTGGCCGATTACGTTGTCACTGAAGCCGGGTTTGGAGCAGATCTCGGCGCCGAAAAATTCCTCGATATCAAATGCCGAAAAGCTGGATTGAAACCTGAAGTCGCCGTTGTAGTCGCCACTATTCGCGCATTAAAAATGCATGGTGGTGTTGCCAAAGGCGATCTCGGTATCGAAAATGTAAAGGCTGTTACCGAAGGCGGTGAAAATCTTTCACGCCACGTTGAGAATCTCAAAAAATTTGGATTACCTGTAATTGTGGCCATCAATAAATTTTCTGCAGATACAGAAGATGAGGTAAATCAGGTACGACAAATTTGTGCGGAACTTGGTGTGGATGCCATCGAGTCTGATCATTGGGGAAATGGCGGCGCCGGGGCAGAAGACCTAGCGCAAGCCGTGGCATCAATTATAGAAAAAAACGGCAGTAACTATGCACCCTTATATAATGATGCATTACCGCTGTGGGATAAAGTGCGTACTGTAGCGCAAACGCTTTACGGCGCACAGGGTATCATTGCAGATCAAAAAGTCCGCAACCAGTTCAAGGAATTGCAAGAAGGTGGATTTGGCCATTATCCGGTTTGCATTGCAAAAACACAGTATAGTTTCTCCACGGATCCGAATCTAAAAGGCGCACCGAGCAATCATGTCGTCCCTATCCGCGAGATCCGGGTTGCCGGCGGTGCTGAATTTGTCGTCGCCGTTTGCGGTGATATCATGACAATGCCGGGTCTCCCCCGCGTTCCCGCAGCCAATTCGATTGATGTTGATGACGAAGGTGAAATTATTGGCTTGTTCTAATCTGACCAAATTTCCATTCAGAAAAGAGCGGCTTTATACCAGCCGCTCTTTTTTTGACCACATCGTAAGATTCTGTTTGTTTTTTTCTCGTTCTAAAGTAGCGTTCGATAAAGATGGGCTCTAATTTTTTTATTGGAAATGATACATTTGGAAACACCTCCTGCCGGCGCATCAGCGAAATACAGAATTGGCTTCTGCCTCGTACCGGAATTTTCAGCTATTGCCTTTATTTCGGCCGTTGATACCCTGCGGCTTGCGAACCAGCTTTCAGATGAGAAAATTTATAGTTGGGACTGTTACTCCATTGATGGAAAACCAGCCGTAAGCAGTGCCGGCATTGAATTCTCGGTACAAGGCAAAATATCGGAAATGCCCGCTTTGCCAATCGTCTTCACCTGCAGCGGCATAAACATACGAAACCATACTAGTCCGCAACTCATTGCGGCCCTTCGCCGGATGGCCTCGCATGGTTCGGAACTGGGTGCAATTTGTACCGCAACCTATATTCTAGCAAAAGCCGGTTTGCTAAAGGATCATCGCTGTACTATCCATTGGGAAAATCTTTCGGGGTTTCGCGAAGAGTTTCCGGAACTGGACATCACGTCCGAACTCTTTGAAATTGACCGCAATCGATATACCTGCGCAGGCGGCACAGCCTCATTGGACATGATGCTGAGCCTTGTTTCAAACCATACAAATCACGAATTGTCCGTATCCATTGCAGATCAGTTGATCTATCACCGTATTCGCGAAAGTTCGGAGCGTCAGCGCATGGAATTGCGGGCACGCTTGGGTATTTCCCATCCAAAACTCTTGGGCGCGATCGCCTGCATGGAAGATAACCTTGAAGAACCGTTGAGTTGTAGTGACCTCGCTACAGAAGTCGGCTTATCAACCCGTCAACTGGAACGGCTGTTTCAAAAATATCTGGAACATTCTCCAACCCGTTATTATCTCGGATTACGGCTTGACCGAGCCCGATATCTCCTCACCCAAACCAGCCTCCCCATAATTGAAGTGGCACTCGCTTGTGGCTTTGTTTCGGCCTCGCATTTTTCTAAATGCCATCGAGAGCATTTCGGCCGGACACCAAGTGAAGAACGTCGCACCCGGCATTAGGTTTATTTAGGGCGACGCCGTCTGCGACGCCCGCCTGAGCCGAAAAGTTCCTCTGCGGATATAGCTTTTGGTTCCGGAAATTTTACGGTTTTTGTCAAATTCGGATAGGAGGCGGTTTTGTGAGGAATCGCCATGGCATCTACAAAATATTGCTGGAAATTTGATTCTACAGCTGTTTCAATTTTTTCAACGGTTTTGACGACATCTTCTATTTCTGTTCGCGATTTGTTATTGAGCAAAGCGATACGTGCGCCAACACCGGCCGCATTGCCAACGCCATGAACGTTTTTCAGATCACAGTCGGGGATCATTCCCAGAACCATTGCATATTTCGTATCAATATGGCTGCCGAAAGCGCCCGTTAGTAAGATCCGGTCGACAGATTCAACGCCAAATTTATCCATAAGCAGTTTTGCTCCAGCGTATAAAGCGGCCTTGGCAAGCTGTATTGCCCGAACATCTGTTTGATAGATTTTAAGCTCACTTTCACCGTCGCGAATAACATAGGAAAAAGTTCGGCCATCGGCGACAACGCGCGAACTTTTGGCGGCCAATGATCCATCTATGACGCCGTCAACACTTAATATGCCACTTAAATACATTTCGGCAATAACTTCGATTATTCCCGATCCACAAATACCAGTTATTCCGGATTTGGCAGTTTCTTCGTCAAATCCGTCTTCATCTGACCATAAATCACTGCCGATTACTTTAAATCTGGGCTCAAGTGTCTCGGGATCAATCCTGACCCGTTCTATGGCACCGGCTGCAGCTCGCTGGCCACAAGATATCTGGGCACCTTCGAACGCAGGCCCGGTAGGTGAAGATGCCGCCAATAGGCGATCACTATTCCCAACAACAATTTCCGCATTGGTCCCTACATCGACAATAAGGGTTACCTGCCGCTGTAAATGCGGCGCTTCTGAAAGAATAACTGCGGCAGTATCCGCCCCCACATGGCCGGCGATGCAGGGCAGAAAATATACCCGGCCATCGGGATTGGAGGTAAGCCCAAGCTCGCTGGCCCAAATCGTCATACTGCTGTTCGTTGTTAAGGCAAATGGAGCACCACCAAGTTCTGTTGGATCGATACCCAATAAAAGATGATGCATAATCGGATTGCCAACAAAAACGGCGTTCAAGATATCTGCTGGATTGATATCTGCAAGTTTGGTTACTTCGTCGATGAGCTCATTTATGCCCTGCCGTACTGCCTCCGTTAGTAATTTGTCTCCGCCGGGATTCATCATGATGTATGACACTCGGCTCATTAAATCTTCACCATACCGAATTTGTGGATTCATCATTCCCGATGAAGCGACGACTTCGCCACTGGATAGGTCGCACAAATGCATGGCGATGGTTGTTGAGCCAACATCCACAGCCAGCCCGTAAGCCAAGTTATGAAAGCCCGGCCATATCTTGGAAATACGCTTATTACGGTGCACGGCAACGGTTACGCTCCAATTCCCTTCCCGAAGGTTTGTTTGGAGCACTTGCAACGTTCGCAAATCGCATTCCAGGTCAATTAGCCCCCATTGCTGATTGAGAGCCAGTTCCAGTCTTTCAAAATCACCTGATGGATTATGCATATCCGGTTCTTGGACTTGCACAAAATGCAAACGGATCGCAGGGTCCATCTCAATTTTACGATCATCCGCTTTCTTCACGATGACCTGGCGATGAACTTGACTGGATGGGGGAACATCGATAATGACATCGCCCATCAGTTGGGCGTGGCAGCTTAACCGTCTCCCGTCCGGCAGGCCCCGCCGTGCCTTAAACTTTTCTTCGCCTACGGCGAAGGGTGACAGGGATTTCTCTCGGCTGACGACACCATGTTTCGCAAATTCACCAAGGGTGAGATTTACCTGACATCTGCCACAAATTCCTCGGCCTCCACAGACACTATCAATGTCCACGCCTAGAATGCGGGCGGCCTCTAGAACTGGTGTTCCTTCTGCAAACCGTCCCCGTTTACCAGAAGGCGTAAAAACAACGAGATGAGACTTTTCCTTTTCAACAAAGTGATTAGGCATTGCGTCTCCGGCGACGATTACCCCTGCGGCCCATTTCTTCACTTCCTTCAGCAGCAGGCGCTCGGAAAGACTTGATCCAGCTAACACAATTCGGATCGTGCCCCATGACGACATTAGCGCCTTTTACCGCGGCCATTTCCGGTTCATGCAACGGGTTTGTAATAGCGGAGGTCATCCCGGCGCCGATGGCCATTGATAGAAATGCCGCGTTCATTCCGTGGCGATTAGGCAACCCGAAACTAAAATTTGACGCCCCGCAAGTCGTGTTGACTTTGAGCTCTGTGCGAAGACGATTGATCAGAGTTAATACCTGACGACCGGCATCATTAATAGCGCCAACGGGCATCACCAGCGGATCTACGACTACATCTGCCGGAGATATTCCATAATCCTGAGCTCGCTCAACGATTTTCTTGGCGACGGCAAATCGGACGTCCGGATCTTCAGATATTCCGGTTTCATCATTTGAAATGGCAACGACGGCCGCACCATGTTTCTTTACCAGAGGTAAAACTGTTTCAAGCCGATCTTCTTCACCAGTAACCGAATTGACCAGGGCTTTACCTTTGTACACAGCCAACCCTGATTCCAATGCTTCAACAATTGAACTGTCGATGGACAAGGGAGCGTCTGTAAGGCTTTGAACAAGCTGAATAGCTTCAGCAAGGATACGGGGTTCATCAGCAAGCGGAATACCAGCATTAACGTCCAACATCTGAGCACCTGCCGCAATTTGAGCCAATGCATCAGATTCTACCCGACTGTAATCACCAACTTTCATTTCAGCAGCGAGAAGTTTTCGTCCAGTTGGATTTATGCGCTCACCGATAATGACAAAAGGACGGTCGAAGCCAATAACAACTTCTTTGGTAGCTGAGGAAATTATAGTGTCAGTCATGCAAACTAGCCTTGATATAAAAGGGCGCCGCCCGTTGTAATATTTATTCCATTAGAGGCTTAAGTTGACCAAAATCTTTCCCATTACCGACTTAGACTTCCTCAGAAACGGCAGCAACTGCTTCTTGCGGATCAATTGATTGGTCTATTTGTTCCTTCACCGTTTCCACTGCATCTGAAACGGCCTCGAAATCCGGGTTCATTTCCCGTTTCCATGGCTTGCGTCCTTTTAAAACACCCGCTTCATGAACAATATCTGCAACCAGCTCTTCCTGTCGATAAGCCATCACATGTGCACCCGAAACACCTTTCATTTCATGCACTTGCTGGAGCATCTCAATACAGATTCTCTTGCCCTCAAGTTTCTGATTTTCAGCGCCTTCCAGACGATCAATAATACTGTCCGGGATGTGTATTCCCGGAACATTTGAACGGATCCATTTTGCGGCTTTCGCCGAGGCCAACGGACCGACGCCAATCAGTATAAAGCACTTTTCATCCAGGCCTTGATCACGAACTTGCTCCATATATTTCTCAAGCATGGGAATATCGAAGCAATATTGCGATTGGACAAATTGGGCGCCTGCTTCGATTTTCTTGGCCAGTCGAAGCGCCCTGAATTCATAAGGTGGCGCAAATGGATTAATAGCGGCGCCCAAAAATACTTGCGGCGGTGCCGTTATTTTTCGTCCAGATAGAAATCTACCGTCATCTCGCATTTGTTTTATGGTCCGCAGCAACGACATGCAATCAAGATCAAAGACGGGCTTAGCGCCAGGTTGATCACCTGCTTGAACCCCATCGCCCGTCAAGCACAATATGTTATTCACCCCCATTGCCGCAGCACCCAGAACATTTCCCTGGATAGCAATACGATTATGGTCACGACAGGAAATCTGCATTATTGGAGAATAGCCGACACGCGTTAGCAAGGCGCAAATACTGACCGATGACATGTGGCAATTGGCACCTGATCCATCGGTGGCATTAATTCCATCAACCCAGCCATCAAAAATCGCTCCGCGCTCAAACACTTCATTTGGATCGGCGCTATCCGGCGGATTAAGTTCTGCTGTCACAGCAAATTCACCGGCGCGCAAAACTCTCTCAAGCCGACCGCGCGACGAATGCCCTGGCAGCGCAGGTAGCTGGTCTCCATGATCAGCATAGGGATTTTGGATCATTGTAAATCTTCTGTTGTTATCACAGATTCATTTTGCTTCTGCAATCGCGCCGCCTCTTCTGCAGTAACGCGTAACCATGAAGATGATCCGCGATAAGAATGATTTACAGGCTCCTGAACTTTTAGAATTTGATTGCCATTTTGCATATTCTGACTGCCTTTCCACGCCCCAACCCAGACGCAAGGCATATCCGGCTCCACTTCGCAATTTCCATTGGCTCTAACACCACCACAAGGACCGTTACGCAAGGATTTCGGGCAATTCATCGGGCAAGACATACCGGTATCGCTAAGAGCGCATTGTCCACACATCCGACAGTCAAATAATAGTCCTTTCACGGCTTTTTCAACGAATACAACTGGCTTTTCCGCCCTTTTATAACCAACCCATGACCAAAAAGGGTGGAGTTTCAAGAAAATATTTGCGAGAAACTTGTAAATGCGCTCCAAGCCACGAGAATGCCGGACAGACCAGAGCCTGACGGTAAAATATGCACGGGAGCGAACAACCGGGCTGGTATGGGAAGGCTGATAAGCTGTTTTAGGCATCTAGTTCCCGCCCGCCATTCGCCACCAATCGTTTCATAACATCTTTATCGTAGTCAGTTTCAATCCTGAGGGCGGCCATATCTGCCGCCTCTTGCATATTCCCGTCGACCGGCTCTGCTGTGCCTTTTCGCCAGCCCTCAAGATATGCGTCTGTTTCATGCGATCCATCGCGCATCGCTGCCATATCGATGGCAACTTGGAACCGCTCCGAGAGCAATATCTTGGCGTTTTTCCGGCCTTGTTTCACGACGACTTGTGAGGGAATATCCCGCCAGTAAAGTATACTCAGTTGCGCCACTATTCGTTATCCCGTCTTTTCTTTCAGAAAGTTTTCAAGTCCTGTCAATCCTGTAAAACGATACTCGTACTCTAAAGAAAGTCTTTCGGCTGCCGCTTTAGCTTTCTCCTGTAGTTCCGCATTCACTGTTTGCGATAAATACAAAACTTTCTTGTAATTGCCAAAATACAAAGGAAGCAATTCAGGATGCCGATCTATCCCAAGATCCTTAATGATCAAACGGTTAAAATGTCGTGCCAGATAATCCGTTAAATAAAAAGTTCCGGGTTCCGCATCGGCATATTGTTTGAACACATCGGAGCTCGCAAAAAATTCATAGCAATGTGCGCCCGGTATCCGTTCCACCCCTTCTTCGAGCAAAACGTTATCTAGCAAACCGCCCGTTCCGCAATCGCCGTATAGCGCCAGAATTTGATCAAAATCCGCTTTATTTTCCTGAATTTTCTGCCGCATCGCCTCCGGAATCAATGCGGGAGAATTATGCAGTTTCGCTGGCAAGCACTTAATCTTCAAATGCCGCCATTTCTTCTCATCGATA
>Ga0315336_1000396_pt1 | contig 127722 bp, 116 predicted proteins | sample ASW5metaG_FD_204512 | JGI IMG/M metagenome (GOLD analysis project Ga0315336, IMG submission 204512) | Ammonia-oxidizing marine archaeal communities from Monterey Bay, California, United States - ASW #5 | ecosystem: Environmental > Aquatic > Marine > Intertidal zone | place: USA: California... | reverse complement strand
ATGTTATGGGTCCAGCATTTGGGGCATGTATGTAATAAGTAAGTTTGTTGGACTGGAGTTCTGCTGTGAACTCTATGACTAGAGTAATATCTGAGAAACTACCCCAGCAAACCTATTCCACGGTTACTGATTTCGCGAGATTCCTCGGCTGATCAATATCCGTGCCTTTCAACACCGCAACGTAATAAGCTAGTAGTTGTAGTGGAACCGTATAAATGATCGGCGCTTGAAAATCCTCAATCAGAGCAGGCATTTTCATTATGTTAATACCAGCGCTGTTTTCGATTTGTACCCTTGGATCTGCAAACACATATAATTTTCCGCCGCGCGCCTTAACTTCCTGCAAGTTACTTTTGAGTTTCGACAGAAGCTTGTCATCCGGCGCAATAGCAACAACTGGCATATCTTCATCAACGAGTGCTAGCGGCCCGTGCTTCAACTCTCCTGCAGCATATGCTTCGGCATGAATGTACGAGATCTCTTTAAGCTTCAGAGCTCCTTCCATAGCTACAGGATTTTGCACACCGCGGCCAACGAACAACGCATGATGTTTGTCGGCAAAGTGCTCCGCCAAAGATTCGATAGCAACATCCAGCGTAAGCACCTGTTCAATAAGTCTGGGAATTTCTGAGAGCTGTGCGACTAAAATGCGTTCTTGCTTTTCGGCAAGCCCGTTACGGCGTGCAAGTGCGATTGTTAAAAGTGAAAGCGCTGCAAGCTGCGTCGTAAATGCCTTCGTTGAAGCCACTCCAATTTCCGGCCCCGCATGAGTCATCATCACAAATTCCGACTCACGAACCATCGAGCTCTCCGATACATTGCATATCGCCAGCGTAGAGATGTAATTAATTTTCTTCGCCAGCTGCAGTGCTGCTAGCGTATCGGCCGTTTCACCGGATTGACTGATGGTTACGAAGAGGGTGCCCTCCGGCACGGCCGGCGAACGATAACGATATTCGCTAGCTATCTCGACGGTACAGGGTAACTTGCATAATTGCTCGATCCAGTAACGTGCGATTAATCCTGCATGGTAACTAGTACCACAAGCAACAATATGTACCCCACGCGTCTTGTCGAGTACCTTGGTAACCTCTGATCCGAAGGCGGTATCCAGTACTTTGCCGTCCTTAATACGATTTTCGATCGTACGTGAGATCGCGGCAGCCTGTTCGTGGATTTCTTTTTGCATGTAGTGGCGAAACTTGCCGCGTTCGGCGGCGTCAGCCGACAACTCACTTTCCTTAATCGGTCGTTCAGTTTCTTCGCCGTAGCTATCGTAAATCGTCACATTATCTCGATGCATAACAGCTACGTCCCCTTCATCAAGGAACACGAACTTACGTGTGACCGGCAGCAGCGCGGCAACATCAGATGCAACGAAATTTTCACCTATGCCTAAGCCTATGATCACTGGGCAACCAGCCCGCGCTACTACAAGAGTATGTGGGTCTTCAATGTTCATCACCGCCAGCGCATAAGCTCCTTCAAGCTCGGTGATTGTTGCTCTTACAGCAGCTAGGAAATCATTTGTGTCTTTGAAATAATGCTGAATACGATGTGCAATAACTTCGGTATCGGTTTGAGATTCAAACTTGAAGCCGAGTTTTTGCAAATCTTCTCGCAATTCTTGGTGGTTCTCGATAATGCCATTGTGAACGATGGCAATCGTCTGATCAGACATATGTGGATGAGCATTATTTTCGCTGGGGATACCATGTGTCGCCCAACGCGTATGAGAGATACCTGTTATTCCTTGCAGCTGATTTTCATTTAGTGCGGATTCTAATTTCTGAACTTTACCTAAACAGCGGATTCGGTTAATGGCCTTGTCATCCATAACAGCAATACCAGCCGAATCGTAACCACGATACTCTAGCCTACGCAGGCCTTCCATAAGGATAGGTACAACATTTCTTTCGGCAACAGCACCGACGATTCCACACATGAATATGCTCTCTCAGAACTTGTTTTCAGATTAATTCGATTATCTTAGTTTTTTTGGCCGGTCAGAGTGCATGAATTCTTAGAATTCAGCAAGCCGTAACCGTCATTCTGTAATAAGGAGGTAACTAATTAAAAATCTATTATTCTTGAATATTCTTTTTTGGTCGCTTCCAACCGCGAATAGTCATCTGTTTGCTGCGCTCGAGGGTCAATTCGTTGGCCGGTACAGATTTTGAGATGGTCGAACCAGCGCCGATTGTAGCGCCAGAACCGATATTCACAGGCGCGACTAACTCTACGCCAGAACCGATAAATGCTTTGTCACTAATAGTCGTACGATGTTTATTTACACCATCGTAGTTACAAGTGATGGTCCCGGCGCCAACGTTGACATCTTTGCCAATATCCGTATCACCGATATAAGCCAGATGGTTTACCTTACTGCCACTTGCAATTGTGCTTTTTTTGACTTCAACAAAATTTCCCACTTTTACATTATCAGCCAACTCTGCACCGGGCCTTAGCCGTGAAAATGGACCTATTTCACAACTACCACCAGTTCTTGCACCCTCAATATGGCAGTTCGAATGAACAACGGTGCCACAACCAATTACGCTGTCACGAATAATATTATTTGACTCTATTTTGACATTGTCACTGAGTGATACTTCACCTTCAAATACAGCATTTATATCGATGAACACATCTTTACCACAGATCAACTTACCGCGAATGTCGACTCGGGCGGGATCTGCAAAACTCACGCCCTGTGTCATCAATTCGTCGACAAGTCTAGCCTGCAGTGCACGCTCGGCCTCTCCCAATTGCTTCTTGTCATTTATTCCCATAACTTCCACCCAACTATCGGCTTTAACTCCATGTACGATACAACCGTCATCTACAGCAAAATTGATTACATCTGTAAGATAATACTCTCCCTGACTATTATGATTATCCAGCCGGTTGAGCCAATTCTTAAGCCGAGTGGCTGGACAAACCATAACACCAGAATTTATTTCCGTTACTGCTCGTTCTTCATCCGTTGCATCCTTTTCTTCGACATTGCGGACTACCTTACCGCTTTCTCGAATAATGCGACCGTAACCGAAAGGCTCTTCCACATCAGCAGTCAGGACTGCTACTTCATCAATACCACAACAATCTAGCATTCTAGTCAGTGTTTCTGATCTTAGAAGTGGCACATCGCCAAACAAGATCACCACCTGATTGTCATCAGGCGTCTCAGGCATCGCCTGCTGAACAGCATGGCCGGTACCCAACTGCTCTGTCTGCTGCTCCCAACGAAAATCTTGTCCCTCAAAGGCTAGCAGCATAGCATCACCTCCATAACCATAGACGATACAGACATCATCACCACCGATTTCTACTGCAGTATCAATAACGTATTGCAGCAAAGACTTGCCCGCCAGGGGTTGCAATACCTTTGGTAGTACCGAATGCATGCGCTTACCCTGCCCGGCAGCGAGAATGATGATGCTAACAGCCAAATCTCCTCCTAAACGATTGCAGTTATTAGATGATACTCGGTTACCAAAGCATTCGTCCGTATGTGTGGACAGCAACACGTGGCTACAGATTTTTCTGTTGTAATAGTAACTCTTGAATGAAGCTGATTTACTGAGTTTTATCGTTTGCCTTTGAGTTTCTGTGCTGCACGATAGCGAGCTTCGGCTTCCGCGAGTTCGGCCTGAGCGCGAGCGAGATCCGTTTTGTCCGAGATGCCTTGTAGTGCTTCTTCAGCTGCCTGCTTCGCCGTCAGCGCTGCCGTTTCGTCAAGTTGTTCACCTCTCAACGCAGTGTCAGCGAGAACGGTTACCAAGTGTGGCTGAATTTCGAGCATACCACCTGTAATGTAGAAGAAATGCTCCTTGCCTTCAGTCCCTTCTACTCGAACTTCTCCGGGTTTCAGTGTAGTCAACAGCGGCGCGTGGCGTGGCGCAATACCAACCTCGCCCATACGGGCCGGGGCATAAACCATCGCAGCCTCACCCGAATAAATTTCGCCTTCAGCTGAAACAATATCGACCTGAATCGTAGCCATTTGATTGCTCTCGTGTGGTTACTGCATGGCCTTGGCTTTCTCGACAACTTCGTCAATCGAACCAACCATGTAAAACACCTGCTCGGGCAGGTGATCGTAGTCACCATTGACGATTCCATTGAAGCCGCGAATGGTTTCCTTAAGCGCAACATATTTTCCATCGGTCCCGGTGAACGTTTCCGCCACGAAGAATGGCTGCGATAAAAAACGTTGCACTTTGCGTGCACGGGTTACTGTCTGTTTGTCATCTTCGGATAGCTCATCCATACCGAGAATCGCGATGATGTCCTGCAGCTCCTTGTATCGCTGCAACACCGCTTGCACACCACGTGCGCAATCGTAATGCTCTCGGCCGATAATATTCGGATCGAGAATACGGCTGGTTGAATCAAGTGGGTCAACCGCTGGATAGATACCAAGTTCCGAAATCTGACGAGATAGAACAAGAGTTGCATCTAGATGCGCAAATGTTGTTGCTGGCGATGGATCCGTCAGATCGTCAGCTGGGACATAAATTGCCTGAAAGGATGTGATCGATCCCGTCTTGGTGGAGGTAATACGTTCCTGAAGAACACCCATTTCCTCAGCCAGCGTTGGTTGATAACCCACGGCTGACGGCATACGGCCGAGCAACGCCGAAACTTCAGTTCCAGCAAGCGTATATCGGTAAATATTATCGATGAACATCAAGACATCAGTGCCTTCATCGCGGAATGCTTCTGCCATAGTCAGTCCGGTCAGACCAACCCGTAGGCGGTTGCCCGGTGGCTCATTCATCTGGCCATAAACAAGCGCCACTTTGTCAATAACACCAGATTCCTTCATCTCGTGATAGAAGTCATTGCCTTCACGTGTGCGTTCACCGACGCCTGCAAATACGGAGTAACCGGCATGCTCGTGGGCTATGTTGCGAATAAGCTCCATCAGCGTGACGGTCTTACCAACACCTGCACCACCAAAAAGTCCAATCTTGCCGCCTTTAGCGATGGGCATGATGAGATCAATTACCTTGATGCCCGTTTCCAGCAGTTCGGTTACCGGCGCTTGATCTTCATAGCTTGGGGGCTTACGGTGAATCGGCAGATATGTATCGGCACCAATATCCCCAGCATTATCGATCGGCTTGCCGAGTACATCCATTATACGGCCAAGTGTCTTTTCACCAACCGGTACCGAGATCGGCCCACCGGTGTTGCGAACAGACATGCCTCGTTTTAGCCCCTCGCTCGAACCCATCGCAATGGTGCGAACAACACCATCGCCTAGCTGTTGCTGAACTTCAAGCGTAGTTTCCACATCATCAATAATCAAAGCATCATAAATTTTGGGAATCGCTTCGCTCGAAAATACGACATCCACGACAGCGCCAATAATCTGCACGGTTGTTCCTGTGCTCATACCTTTGGTCCTCAACCTGATACGGCGGCCGCACCGCCAACAATTTCCGAAATTTCTTGTGTGATCGCCGCCTGCCGGGCTTTGTTATAGGCAAGTTGTAACTTGTCTATAATTTCGCCGGCATTATCTGTGGCGGATTTCATAGCAATCATCTTTGCTGCCATTTCACAGGCAAAGTTCTCAACCGCACCTCTGTAAACCTGTGATTCAATGTAACGCATCAAGACGTCATCAAGTAGGTCGGCAGCATGGGGTTCGTAAATATAGTCCCAATGCTTCTGCAGTAACTCATCCCCGAGATCGATCTCACTTACCGGCAGAAGCGTTTTGACCTCTGGTACCTGACTCATTGTGTTAACAAATTCATTATGTACGAGAAACAGTCGATCGATTTCGCCTTCGCTGTACAAATCAAGCATGATTTTGATGCTGCCGATTAAGTCGTTAACGCTCGGTCGATCACCTAGGTTCGTAGTCGTACCTACAACATTGCCGCCGAGACGTCTAAAGAACAAAACTGCTTTTCGCCCGACTAGTGCAAGATCAACTTCAACGTTATCCTCTCGCCACTTCGTAAGCTCTCCGATAACAGTCTTAAACATGTTGACGTTCAGGCCACCGCAAAGCCCGCGATCTGTAGATATGATGATATACCCGACACGCTTAACTTCACGTTGCATAAGAAATGGGTGTCTGTAATCTGGATTAGCATAAGACAGATGTCCAACTACACGACGAATGCGCTCAGCATATGGTCGTGAGGCCTCCATCTGGTTTTGTGCCTTACGAATTTTGCTAGCAGCAACCATTTCCATAGCTTTGGTGATCTTCTGCATGTTTTTTACGCTTTGGATCTTTGTACGTATTTCTTTTTCGCCTGCCAAGTCTTTGTTCCTTAGGTTGCTATTACCCGCCGTATCAATAGAAAGTCCAACTCAAAATTTGGACCTACTTATAACTCCTAGTTCTGCCTAATTAATAGGCGCCTTTCTCTGAAAAAGCATCCATTACTCCTTTGAGCTCGCCTGCGATTTCATCGTTGTAATCACCTGACTCGTTGAGCTTGTCTAGAAGTTCGCTATGATTAGCCCGTGCATATTCGTGTAACGACGCTTCATAATCACCAACCTTAGCAACATCGACATTGTCGATATAATCCTCGTTTACCGCATAAAGCGACAGAGCCATTTCTGCAACAGACAGTGGCGAATACTGCTTTTGCTTCATGAGTTCCATAACTCGTTCGCCTCGTTGGAGCTGCTTGCGTGTCGCTTCATCGAGATCGGATGCGAACTGCGCAAATGCCGCGAGTTCGCGATACTGCGCAAGTGCTAAGCGCACACCACCACCGAGTTTCTTGATAATTTTTGTCTGTGCGGCACCGCCAACACGCGAAACTGAAAGGCCAGCATTTATTGCGGGACGGAATCCAGCATTGAAGAGGTCAGTTTCGAGGAAGATCTGCCCATCGGTAATTGAAATTACATTGGTTGGTACAAACGCTGACACATCGCCAGCTTGAGTTTCAATAATTGGCAGTGCTGTCAGCGAGCCTGTTTTACCTTTGATCTTACCGCCCGAAATATTTTCAATGTGTTCGGCATTAACCCGTGATGCTCGTTCCAGCAAACGTGAGTGAAGATAGAAAACGTCCCCAGGGTAAGCTTCACGACCCGGCGGGCGACGGAGTAACAACGAAATCTGGCGATATGCCCAAGCCTGTTTCGTGAGATCATCAAAGATGATCAACGCATCCTCGCCCTTTTCCAGGAAGAATTCACCCATCGAAGTACCCGAGTATGGTGAAATGTATTGCATGGCCGGAGAGTCTGCTGCTGCTGCTGCGACAACTATTGTGTGTCCCATAGCATCTTCCTCTTCGAGCTTGCGTACAACGCCGGCGATAGATGAGGCTTTCTGGCCAATCGCAACATAAATACATTTAATGCCGGTCCCGCGCTGATTGATGATGGCGTCGATAGCAACTGCGGTTTTTCCGGTCTGTCTGTCACCGATAATAAGCTCCCGCTGACCACGTCCGATCGGCACCATTGCATCGATCGATTTGAGCCCAGTTTGTACCGGCTGATTCACGGACTGTCTCTCGATCACGCCTGGCGCGACCTTCTCGATGGGTGCAAATTGCGATGTCTCAATCGGTCCTTTGCCATCAATCGGCGAGCCAAGCGCATCAACAACTCGGCCCAGAAGCGCCTCACCGACGGGAATCTCAAGAATGCGGCCAGTCGTTTTAACTACATCCCCCTCGGAGATATGTTTGTAATCACCAAGCACGACAGCACCAACCGAATCTTGCTCGAGATTTAGTGCCACCCCGTACGTGTTATCCGAAAACTCGAGCATTTCACCGTAACCCGCATTAGTTAGTCCGTGAATACGTACGATACCGTCGGTAACACCAATAATCGTGCCCACATCGTGCACTTCTGTAGATGCATGAAATTTCTCGATTCGCTCTTTAATCAGTTGGCTGATTTCAGAAGCCTTGAGTGCCATTTTATTTTCCTCTTTAAGCGATCAATTCGTTCGACAGGCTTTCTAGCCTCGAACGAATTGATCCGTCAATAACTATATTGCCAGCACGAATAACTACACCACCAATAAGGTTCTTGTTTATCTCTGTTTGCAGGTGTATTTCCCGACCGAAGCGTTCTTTAAGTGCTGTCGCAATCTCTTTTTGTTCTGTCAAGCTTAGTGGTACAACAGATGTCATGGTGACATCTATCATGTTTTCCGCATTGTCTTTCAGCTTATCAAAATGTTCAGCTATTTCCGGTAATACAGAAATACGTTGGTATTCGAGCAGCAGTTTCAGGAAATTCGTTCCCTGTTGATGCCCACCGGCAAAAATCGACGATTCATTAGTCGCCATCTTGAGCAAATCTAAAAGGAAAGAAAGTTTTTCTTCATCAGTCAGTGTCGGTATAGCCAGAAACTTTATTATCTGATCATCGCTGAGCACGGCCTTGGCCACTGCAAGTGCTTTCGACCAATTGGCGAGGTCATTCGACTCGCTCGCGATTTCAAAAATCGCCGCTGCGTAGGGTCGTGCAAGGGTATGTTTATCAAACATTGCTTATTTGATTACCTTTACAGCTGCGCCGCTAGCTTACTAAGAATTTTTTTGTGAGCTTTGTTATCGATTTCCCGCTGCAGGATTTTCTCCGCAGCTGTTACAGCGATGGTGGCTACTTGGCTGCGCAATTCATCGCGTACACGATTAGTTTCCTGTTCAAGCTCAGCGCGTGCTGCCGCAAGCTGCCGCTCACGTTCCTTCGCTCCCGCAGCTTTACCTTGTGCGGTGAGCTCGTTTGCCCATGTGTGCGCTTGATCAACGATGCCAGTCGCCTGTTTACGCGCTTCTCGAACAATTTCCTCAGCTTCTATCTGTGCTTTTCCAAGGCTCTGTTGCCCACGTTCAGCAGCAGCAAGTCCGTCAGCAATCTGGGTTTGACGTTCCTCGATTGCGTTCATGATCGGTGGCCAGATGAGTGTCATACAAAACCAGACGAATACGAGCATCGCAATCGACTGACCGATGAGAGTCATGTTTAGATTCACTGTAGATTCTCCATCTTTATGTGGTTTCGGATTTTTAACCGCCCATTGCGTTCTGCAACTGGCCAACAAACGGATTGGCAAACGCGAAGAAAAGTGCAATGCCCACACCAATCATGGCTACAGCATCAAGTAACGCCACAATTAGAAACAGTTTGGTCTGTAACATCGGCGCTAATTCGGGTTGCCTAGCCGCACTTTCGAGAAAGCGGCCACCCAAAAGTCCCATGCCAATGGCAACCCCTAGTGCACCGAAGCCCATCATTATTCCAACGGCAAGCGCAGTGTATCCAATTACAGTTTCCATCAATATCTCCTGTTTGAGATCAAGTTTAAATAGTTGAAAGGCAGTCCATCAAATCAATGCTCTTCAGATGCCAAGCTCAAATAAACTATGGTCAACATCATGAATATGAAAGCCTGTAGCGTAACAATAAGCAGGTGGAAAACAGCCCAGCCAAAATGCAACGGCAATTGCCAGATGCCAAGTAAAGCAATAAGGATAAATATCAGCTCGCCAGTAAACAAATTGCCAAATAGCCGTAGTGATAGAGATAAAGGCTTTGCCAGCAACGCAACTGATTCGAGAATAAAATTAAAGGCAATAATGAATGGTGCAGCGATCAGCCCAAGTCCTTTTGTAGGCGGTCTAATCGGATGTAAGGTCAGCTCACTAATTAATCCACTAAAGCCCTTGTTTTTTATTGTATAAAAAATTATCAGACAGAACACGGAAATAGACATGCCAAAAGTAATATTAACGTCGGTGGTTGGCACGACCTTAAGATAAGGCACTCCAATCGCCCCTGCTAGCATTGGCAGCCAATCGACCGGAAGCAAGTCCATACAATTCATTAGAAAAACCCAGACGAATATTGTCAAAGCAAGAGGTGCAATCAGACGACTCTTGCCGTGGAAAGTATCCCGTACATTTGAGTCCACAAAGTGGACAACGATCTCGACGAATGCTTGGATTTTGCTTACCTTGCTACTTGATGCTTTTTTTGCCACTCCTCGGAATAGACAGATGAAGATCAGTCCGAGGATGATCGAAAAGAACATCGAATCAACATTTATGGCCATCGGATTTCCAGCACAATGGTTCCAAATCCACTCGCCATCCGCCCTGCAAACCTGAAGATTCTGCAAATGATGTTGAATGTATTCGCTAGAAGTTTGCGCCGTGCCTTCACTCGCCATTTCGTATTCTCTTTTTCACTTATACTTCTTTGTCCTGCATCAGCAAGCCTGCGAAAGTCGCCATCTGCACACCTATGAAACCTGCGAATAACGGCCAAGCATCGAATGGCCGTACTAGTGTAAAAATGATACTGAATATTAAAATAGTCAGTGCCAACTTCCCAAATTCTCCAATATATACTGCCCGTACCAAAGCGCTGGGCCCGGGATTATGGCGTGATACTACGAGGCGTAGTGCCAAAAAGGCATTCGGGATCACACAAGTCAGCCCGCCAAGCAATGTCGAATATGCTGCTACCCCCCCGTCAATTCCCCAAAACAACATAGCAAGAAACGCGCTCAGACTCAGCTGTAGCATCAATACTTTAGGAATAACACTGAAGCGTGAGGCGCACTCCGCTATCGTTGCGTCCATTTTTCACTTACCTCCAGCACTAAAAACGCCACGTCCATCGGCTAACCGGCGGTTGGTGGCGTCATGAAAAAATTTTCCAGGCGATCCTGTGTTTAGCTCGCGCATTATAGTGTTGCAAATGGCGCAAGGCAATCGACATTAGCTCCTCGAATAATGACGACTGGATACTTTTTTTTATAGGTCCTGCCGATACTCTTTTGGTTAGCACGATAACCAACCAATTTATTACTTGATGTGCTCGAGGATACCGTCGAGTTCGTCGAGATTGTTGTAATTAATCACAAGCTTACCTGAGCCCTTTTGTGAATGATCGATTCGTACTTTGGCGCCAAGTTTTTCGGATACTTGAATCTCAAGCCTTCGAATATCTGCATTACTGCTAGTTCCAGCTTCCTTTGTTTTCTTGGTCATCCGATCTGACAGTAGGCGCCTAACGAGGCGCTCAGTGTCACGGACTGATAGTTTCTTTTTAACAACCTGGTGGGCCGCCTCCAATTGCCGCACCATACTACTGATTGCAAGGAGAGCTCGAGCGTGTCCCATTTCAATCTGTCTTGACTCGAGCATTGATTTAACGTGATCTGACAGATCCAATAGTCTCAATAGATTACTGACAGCGACTCGTGAACGACCTACCGCATCAGCCGCTTCCTGATGCGTCAATTCAAATTCTTTGATAAGCCGATCAAGCGCTCGTGCTTCTTCGAGCGGATTTAAATTTTCTCGCTGAATATTTTCGATGAGTGCGATTGCTATCGCGGCATCATCGGGTAATTCGCGAACAACGGTCGGGATATCAAACAAGCCAGCCATTTGTGCTGCCCGCCATCGGCGCTCCCCGGCGATTATTTCATATCGCTGTGCCTCATCATCTGTTCTCATCAGCGGCCGAGCAATAATTGGTTGTACTACGCCCTGCGATTTAATTGAGCTTGCAAGATTCTTTAGTGTGTCCTGACGTATATCGACCCGTGGTTGGTAATGGCCGCGTTGAAGGAGCTCAAGTGGAATATTTCTAAGTCTGTCCTTGCCCGTCCCTATAACAGATGCAGTCTCTGCAATGGGTTTGCTCAATAGTACTTCAAGCCCTCGGCCCAGCCGTTTTTTCTTAGTAGTCATTCATATATCTCTAATAAACAATATGGCATATGCACTCTGTTCCCTTCCAGTTTAGTCAATTAGCATCTTCACTGCTCTAGTGCCTGACGTTCCTCCTCACGCCGCAGCACTTCGCCAGCCAGCGCGAGATATGCCAACGCACCGCGTGATAACCTATCGTGAAATAGTACAGGTCGGCCAAAACTGGGAGCTTCAGCAAGACGCACATTTCTCGGTATGACTGTCCTAAATACTTTGTCATCGAAATAATCGACAAGTTGTGCGGATACTTCGTTCGATAGGTTAATACGCGAATCAACCATGGTGCGCAGTAAACCGAATACCTCTAGATTTGCATTAACCGATGTTTTGATCTGCTCGACCGTATCCAAAAGTGAGCTGAGTCCCTCAAGTGCATAATATTCGCACTGCATAGGTATTAATACGCCGTCGGCTGCAGTCAAAGAATTGACTGTCAACATATTTATCGATGGCGGACAATCAATCAGAATAAAATCATATAAATCACGAATCGGTACTAGCGCCTGACGCAAGCGCATTTCCCTTCCGGTTTCTTGCAAGAGTCTTACTTCGGCAAGCGTAAGTTCCTCATTAGCAGGCAAAACGGCGAAATTACCTTCCGGCGTCGAAATAATCGCATCTGTCGCAGACTCTTCGCCCAATAATACATCACAAGTGGAGTATTCGAGGTTCATTTTATCGATGCCACAACCCATTGTGGCATTACCTTGTGGATCCATGTCAATCAGCAATATTCGCCGATGCGTTGCAGCCAGTGACGCCGCCAGATTGACACAGGTTGTGGTCTTGCCGACCCCTCCCTTTTGATTTGCTATAGCAATAATTTGTGTCATACGTGCACGTTCCTGCGCTGAAGGCTGACAACGTGTCGAACTTTCAGTCCCGGTACCACTAATTCGGTCACTCTATATCCCCACGCACTAGGTATATCTTTCAGTTCATCGGCTGGATATTGGCCTTTCTGAGCCAACATAACACCTTTAACCGCTACCAAATGGCTGGCAAGATCAAGAAACTTCGGTAATGATGCCAACGCTCTTGTAATCACCGTATCAAAGCACTTGCCGGGTGCATAGTTTTCGACACGAGATCTGACCGCGATCGCATTAGAAATTTCAAGTTCGCCAATCATATGTTGCACAAAACCAATTTTCCTTGCATTGCTATCCAGGAGTTCTACAGCGAGCTCTGGTTCCGAAATTGCGAGAGGTAACCCCGGAAAACCAGCACCTGTTCCAATATCAATCAAAGTTTTTCCGGAAATCAGCGGGCGCACCGCAAGGCTGTCAAGTATGTGGCCGTTAACCATCGCATCGGGTTTGCGAATCGTCGTCAGATTCATGCGTGAACGCCATCGATCGAGTTCACATAGAAGCCACGCGCACTTCTGTACACTTTCTTCTGAAAGTTCTTGACCAAGCAACTCAACACCGGCTGCTATCTGATCAATTAATTGTGATAAATGCATGTAATAAAAAATCAGATTATTTTTTTAATCATATAATCTGAGCCTTTTTACATTATCACGCAACGAGCAAAGACATAAAATCATCTACCGCTGTTCCGGCCAGGCCTTCCTGGTTTCGACAAAGTGCCTTCAGATTTTTCCATTGTACTGCTTTGAGCTTCGGCGATATGCTAGCTTCAAACTTCCGTATTAATATGGGTATACCTTCCTTTCGTCGTTGACGATGACCGATTGGATAATCAACGCGAACTCGTAAGGTGCTCGAACCATCTTTGAAAAACACCTGTAATGCGTTACCTATATAGCGTTTTTCAGGATTAGAATAGTCTTTGGTAAAGCTCTCGTTTTCCTTAACCTCCATCTTATCGCGAAGTGCATTAATACGAGGATCAGCCGCTACATCATCTTCATAATCTGCTGCGGTCAACCGCCCCAATATCAACGGTACAGCTATCATATACTGAAGGCAGTGATCCCTATCAGCAGGGCTATCGAGTGGTCCGATCTTGTCAATAATACGTACACTGGCTTCCTGGGTTTCTATAACAATCTTTTCTATTTCATCGAGACGTTCTTTAACTTCCTCATGCAAAATCATACTAGCCTCTACAGCTGTTTGGGCATGGAACTCAGCCGGATAGGAGATCTTGAGCAGGATATTTTCCATCACATAACTGCCGAAGTTCTGCGAAAAAGTAAACGGTTCCCCATTAAAGAGTACGTCGAAAAACCCCCAAGTCTTTGCGCTCAGTGCTGACGGATATCCCATTTCGCCACTCATGGCGATTAATGCCAAACGTACCGCACGACTTGTGGCGTCCCCAGCTGCCCAACTCTTACGCGATCCCGTATTTGGCGCGTGCCTGTAGGTGCGAAGAGCACCACCATCGATCCAGGCATTAGAGATGGCATTAATCACCTGCTCATACTGACCACCTAACATGCGGGTAATAACCGCGGTGGACGCAACGCGAACGAGTAATACGTGATCAAGCCCTACACGATTGAAACTATTTTCGAGTGAAAGTACGCCCTGGATTTCATACGCCTTGATCATAGCGATTAGCACATCGCGCATTGTCAGAGGTGCGTTCCCTTCGGCACGGTTTCGTCTGCTTAGATAATCAGCGACGGCCAGGATGCCACCCAAATTATCCGAAGGATGGCCCCATTCAGCAGCTAACCAAGTGTCATTGAAGTCCAGCCAACGAATCATCGTTCCGATGTTGAAAGCGGCAGTGATGGGCTCCAGTTCATAAGAGGTTCCTGGCACACGTGCACCACCTGCTAGTGTTGCGCCCGGTACAACAGGGCCGAGCAATTTGCTGCACGCGGGATAATCAAGCGCCTGAAAAACGCAGGCAAGCGTATCCATCAAGCAATAATGCGCCATTTCGAAAGCAAGTTTATTGTCAATTTTTGTGTCGCAAACGTAATCTGCAACATCGATTAGAACTCGGTCCGGATCAGCGCGCTGCGCCGATCGAACATCTGTTCCAAATATTGATTTAATCCCGTTCGTCCATCGGTATCCAGGGCCGCAGACTCGGCCCAATGTAATCTGCAGCGGGCCGAATCAGTTTATTGTCGGCTCGCTGTTCCATGATATGTGCAGACCAACCCGTGACACGAGAACACACGAAGATAGGTGTAAATAGATAGTTGGGTATCCCCATAAGAGAATATGTGCTTGCAGTAAAAAAATCTACATTGGCAAACAGCTTTTTCTCGTCCCACATTACTTTTTCGATTGCCTCCGATACATCATAAAAAAGTGTGTCGCCGGCCTCTTCTGAAAGTGCTTTTGCTTTGCTCTTGACCATGGCATTTCTCGGATCTGAAGTCGTATAAACTCGGTGACCAAACCCCATAATTTTTTCCTTGCGTTCGAGCATATTCAGCACGCCTTCAGTCGCTTCTTCGGGCGAGGAAAATTTCTCTATAAGTTCCATTGCGGCTTCATTGGCACCGCCATGTAGAGACCCGCGCAGTGCGCCAATCGCACCAACTATCGCAGAATAAAAATCCGACAAAGTACCGGTAATAACCCTTGTGGCAAAAGTCGATGCGTTAAACTCATGCTCAGCATAAAGAATCAGAGTTGTATCAAATATTTTGCGATGAAGTTCGCTCGGTGTTTTACCACAAAGCATATTGAGAAAATGTCCTGATACACTATTGTCATCGGTCTCTACATCTATACGTTTCCCATCGGTATGAAAGCGGTGCCAGAAAAGTAGTATTGATGGCAGAGCAGATAACAACCTATCAGCAACATAATGCTGGTTTTCAAAATCACCTTCTGGCTCAAGATTACCGAGAATAGAAACACCACTGCGTAAAACATCCATTGGGTGACTATCCGCCGGAATCATCTCAAGCATCTGTTTCAGCTGATCGGGCAAGGCCCGCAACATTTTGAGTGTCTTGATATATGTGTCAAGCTCTGCCCTATTGGGCAATTTGCCACGCAATAATAAATAGGCTACCTCTTCAAAGGTCGCATTGTTGACCAAATCATCAATATCGTAACCACGATACATCAAGCCTGTGCCTTCTTGGCCAACTAAACACAACTCTGTTTGTCCGGCGACTACACCTGCAAGGCCGCCTATTTTCTTTTCTCCTGCCATTTATATTCTTCCAATTTTATTGCAGCCTCGCACTAGTGTTTCAATGTATCGGTATTCTTAGTGCGGGCTAATAGTTCATCGAGTTTTTGTTCGTATTTATGATATCCGAGTATTTCATATAATGCTGACCGAGGTTGCATCGTATCGATAATATTTTTCTGAGTGCCCTCGTTACGTAGTGTTTGGTAGACGTTCTCAGCTGCCGCCGACATGGCACGAAAAGCTGATAACGGATACAGCGTCAATCGCACACCCGCATCTGCCATTTCCTCTATTTCAAAAAGTGGTGTCTTGCCAAACTCTGTAAGATTAGCAAGCACTGGAACATCAATTGTCATCGTAAATTTCTTGTACTCTTCCATAGTTGTCAAGGCTTCAGCGAAGATCATATCAGCACCGGCTTCGACATAGCTTGCAGCCCGATCGAGCGCCGCTTGCTGCCCTTCTACAGCATGGGCATCTGTGCGAGCCATGATTACAAATTTTGGATCGGTCCGACTGTCGACGGCTGCTTTTATCCTGTCTATCATCTCCGCCGCATTAACAAGTACCTTACCAGGACGATGGCCACAACGCTTTGCAGCAATTTGGTCTTCGATATGACAACCTGCGGCGCCAGCTCGGATTATTTCACATACTGTACGACCGATCATGAATGTATCTCCCCAACCAGTATCCGCATCAACGAGCAACGGCAAGCTAGTGGCATAGCAGATACGTCGAACATCTTCACAAACATCGTTCAGGGTTGTCATCTCGAGGTCCGGTAAGCCAAACGAGGCATTAGCCACACCGGCACCAGATAAGTAAATGGCTTTGAAGCCGGCGCGTTCTGCTAACAAAGCAGTATAGGCATTTATCGTACCAACAACCTGTAGCGGTCGCTCTTCTTCAAGAGCCTGCCATAACCTTGCACCTGCACCCATCGGAACCTCTAATTTATCAACAATTTCACCCCCCCCCATTAGCATACCTAACCCCAATGCAAATTTCGGGGCAGTGATTCTACCAAATTCAGTGTCTTCTTTTTCTGAGTAAACGACCATTGCGCTGCAACGCAATACAGCCCGATATTTTATTGGTGCAAACAACGCATCAGGTAATTTTAACGACCGTACGACCAGTTACTGTGCCATCGATATAGGCCTGAAAAGCATTGGGCAACTCGTTAAATTTAATCGTGCGAGGACTTATCACATCCAAATGCCGGGGATGAAGGTCGTCGCCGATTCTTTTCCAAACTTCATGTCTAATACTCCTTGGCGTATCGACAGAGTTGATTCCAAGCAGACAGACGGCGCGTAATATAAAAGGCAATACAGTAGTGTTAAGCACCGGGCTTGCGGCAAGACCAATGCTCGCGATATTACCCCCGTATTTAACGGTACGTGTCAACCAGGTGAGAACGTCACCGCCGAGATTGTCGATTGCACCACCCCACTGTGCTTTCTCCATAGGTCTCTGACCGAGATTAAGCTCATCGCACAATAAAACAGAACGTGCACCTATGCTCTTCAAATAATTCGACTTTCCTGCTTTGCTTGTAAGTGCAACTACTTCGTATCCACGAGTATCGAGCATGTCAATTGCAATGCTTCCAACTCCCCCGGTTGCTCCTGTAACAACTATTGGGCCGTTTTCAGAAAGCTGGTTGTTTTGCTCCATGCGATGTATAGCGAGCGCTGCTGTATAGCCTGCAGTACCAATTTGCATTGCCTGTGCCGCTGTCATCCCGGCCGGTACAGGTACCACTGAATCGCTTTTCACGCGAGCGTATTCCGAATAGCCTCCATCACAAGTTTCACTTAATCCGCAACCGTTAACGAGTACTACGTCACCCAGTTCTAAGCGCTTATCTTCCGAACTAATGATAGTTCCCGCAAGATCAATGCCCCCAACCAGCGGGTACGTTCTCAATATTTTGCTAGTACCAGTCGCTGCCAGTGCGTCTTTATAATTGATTGTCGAGTGACTAACCTTAATAACAACTTCTCCCGCCGTCAGATCATCAAGACAAATATTACAAAACCCAGCAATAATCTTGTTATTGCTCTGGTCTATTCGATAAGCACGAAAACTTTCCACCTTAGTTCCTTCTTTCTCCTGTGATCACTACGCTGACTTTTTCATCTGATGTTTTTTCAGATGAATGAGCAGTAGGGAAATTGTAGAGGGGGTTATTCCTTCAAGCCGTGATGCTTGACCCAGTGTTGCAGGCCTTGTGCTTATCAAGCGCTGCATAGCTTCGATCGATAACCCCGTCACATTCGAGTATTCAAAGTCAGCGGGCAATTTCAGCGATTCTTGTTTTGCATGCCGCGAAATCTCCCGTTGTTGTCGTTCTATATAACCTTGATACTTGGCCTGAGCTTCGAGTTGTAATTCGATTTGTTCAACTTGTTCGATATCGAGTGTGTCAGCTCTATTTTTAAAACGGCAGCGCTTCCCTACCATAGAGAGTCGGACGATATCTCGATAACTGAGCTCTGGGCGCCGCAACAAATCCGCTGCTGAACATTCCTTCTGCAAGTCTCTGCCAAGAATCTCTATATCTGCTTCTTTCAGATCTGTACTGCGTATAAATTGCTTTGCTAACCGCCTCTGTTCCTGAGCGATAATTTTCCGTTTTGTTGCGAAGATTCGCCAACGGTCATCATCAACGAGCCCAAGATCACGTCCGATTGGTGTTAGGCGTAAATCAGCATTGTCTTCACGAAGTGAAAGACGATATTCAGCACGACTAGTAAACATTCGATACGGCTCGCTAACTCCGCGTGTGATCAAATCATCAATTAACACACCGATATACGCTTCATGACGCGACGGGTACCACTCCTTCAAATCTTTCGAGCGACGAGCAGCGTTAATTCCAGCTAGAAGCCCCTGAGCACCGGCCTCTTCATAACCGGTGGTACCATTTATCTGCCCTGCGAAATACAAACCAGATACATATTTTGTTTCGAGCGTTGGTCGTAGATCGCGCGGGTCAAAATAATCATATTCTATCGCGTAGCCGGGTTGTGTTATGTGTGCCCTTTCGAATCCCGGTATCGAGCGTACGAAGCGTACCTGTGTTGCATAGGACAGACTCGTCGAAATGCCATTTGGATAAACTTCGCGAGTATTTAACCCCTCAGGTTCAACAAAGATTTGGTGAGATGACTTGTCAGCAAAACGAACGATCTTATCTTCGACCGATGGACAATAGCGCGGTCCGACACCCTCAATCATTCCCATGAACATCGGCGATTCGGCAAGCGAGCTGCGAATAATTTCGTGCGTTTCTTCTGTCGTTTTTGTTATATGACAATTAATTTGTTGTGGATGATCCGCACGTGTGCCCGTAAAGGAAAATACCGGCTGTGGTTCATCGCCTGCTTGTGGTGTCATTACACTGAAATCAATTGTCCTACCATCGAGTCGTGGTGGTGTACCGGTCTTTAATCTAGCGACACGAAAAGGCATTTCACGCAAACGATTGGCAAGTAGATTTGAAGGTGGGTCCCCGGCACGGCCACCTGTGTGTTCCGTACTACCAACTAGAATACGTCCGCCCAGAAACGTACCAACAGTCAGCACAACAGTTTTTGCGTAGAATCTAAGGCCTTGGCCGGTAATGACACCAGCAATCCGATTGCCTTCAACAATAAGATCTTCTACCGACTGTTGGAACAAAGACAAGCCAGGCTGATTCTCCAAAATGTTGCGTATAACATGGCGATAGAGTTGTCGGTCCACTTGTGCCCTGGTCGCCCGTACAGCGGGACCTTTACTCGCATTCAACGTGCGAAATTGTATGCCGGATTGGTCGGTCGCCCACGCCATCGCGCCTCCCATTGCATCGATTTCCTTCGTCAGATGTCCTTTGCCAATACCGCCGATGGCAGGATTACAACTCATTTGCCCAAGCGTGCCAATATTCTGCGTAATAAGAAGAGTGCGGGCGCCGGAACGTGCGGCAGCAAGTGATGCTTCCGTTCCAGCGTGGCCGCCACCGATTACAATAACATCCAAGTCGGAGTTCATGATCCTGTCAGAAAATAGGCATTACGAATGCGGCCATTTTAATGCTCATGTCTAGTCAGCGCCATAATGCTTTTCAATTTGCACAAATTAATACTCCAGATTGTTCGCACAATTGCGATTACTTACCAATACAAAAATCAGAAAAGATCTTGCCGAGCAGTTCGTCGCTGCTGAAAGAGCCAGTAATCTCGCTCAATGCCTCCTGAGCGAGACGAAGCTCTTCGGCAAGTAATTCGCCCGCTCTTGATTCCTCCAGTTTTTTTCGTCCTGTCTGAAAATGCTTCTCCGCACGCCGCAGCGCATCGATATGCCGACGTCGCGCTGTGAAGGCTCCTTCCCCTCGATCCTGATAACCGGCAAGTTTTAGTATTTGCTGCCGGAGTATGTCTATGCCAACACCTGTTTTCGCGGAAATATTTAACACCAGTGGTTGATCGTTTTGTAGCCCCGGATTTTCATCCGTCAAGTCTATTTTGTTACGAATGGCAACGACGGGGACATTAGCCGGTAATTCTTCACTCAACGTGGCCAATGATTCATTTTTTTGCGCGCTCGTATCCTGAATCCACAGGATGGCGTCAGCGCTTTTGATCGCCTGCTGGGCTCTCCGGATCCCTTCCGCTTCAATCTGGTCCGGGTTATCACGCAATCCAGCTGTATCGATCAACTCTACAAGTAAACCGTTAATATCAATTGTCTCCCTCAAGATGTCTCTCGTAGTCCCAGCAACTTCGGTAACAATTGCCGCTTCTTGGCCACTCAAGAGATTGAGTAAGCTTGACTTGCCGGCATTCGGTCGCCCGACAATGACTGCTTGGTAACCATCTCTCAGTACCCGGCCAGCGTGTACCTCTTGCCTAAGTGCTGCGAAAGCGGCATCACAATCATCGATTCGAGTCATTAATTGTTTATCAGAAAGATAATCAATTTCTTCTTCGGGAAAATCAATCGCTGCCTCTACCTGCAATCGCAGTTTGATTAGCCTCTGCTGTAGCGAATCGACCATCGCCGAAAATACTCCCGACAAAGATCTCAACGCCGCTCTTGCTGTCTTTGCGGTAGCGCTTTCAATAAGATCAGCAATTGCTTCAGCCTGGGGGAGATCAAGCTTATTGTTAAGGAAAGCTCGCTTCGAAAACTCGCCTGGTTGTGCTCGGCGTGAGCCAAGCATAACCGCAGCATCGATAAGAAGCGCCATGACGACAAGACCACCGTGGCCGTGTAATTCAAGCACCGATTCGCCTGTGAACGATGCAGGTTCAGGGAAATAAAGCGCCAGACCAGTATCAATCGGCTCACCTGTCGCATCGCGAAATTCCTTAAAAACAGCCTCACGAGGTGCTGGAAGGCTTCCCAACATTTTCCTAGCAATTTTAGGCGCTTCCGGACCGGAGATACGCACAATACCAATACCACCAACCCCAGTCGGCGTGGCCATTGCAACAATCGTGTCACGAAGATAGTCAGGCTTGTCGCTCACAAACCCTCCTTAATCAGATTTTTACTTACCCTTTCCTTTCTTACTTTCCAGTTCCACGACTGTGTTTATGCGCCATTGTTGCGCGATCGAGAGAACAGTATTGGTCACCCAGTACAACACGAGACCGGACGGGAAAAACGCAAAAAATCCAGTAAACATAATAGGCATAATCTGCATAACTTTAGCTTGAACGGGATCTGCTGGCGTTGGGTTGAGCTTCGTTTGTAGCAGCATTGCAGCACCCATGATGAGAGGCAAGATAAAATACGGATCCCGCATTGACAGATCCGTTATCCATAATACAAATGGTGCCTGACGCATTTCAACACTTTCCAAAAGCACCCAGTAAAACGCCAAAAAGAATGGCATCTGAATTAATATCGGCAAACAACCTGCCGCAGGATTAACTTTTTCCCGCTTGTAAAGCTCCATCATCGCCTGACTAAGTTGTTGACGATCGTCTTTATAGCGTTCCTGTAGTGCTTTCATACGCGGCTGAATTGTGCGCATCTTTGCCATGGAGCGGCCGCTAGTTTGCGTTAATTTGTAAAAAGCAAGCTTGATTAGAATCGTGACGAAAATAATCGCAAATCCCCAGTTCTGCAGAACATTATAGACCTTACTTAACAACCAGAAGAGTGGTCCCGATAGGATCGTCAACCAACCGTAATCGACAGTCAGCTTGAGGCTCTTAGTAACCTCTTCGAGTTGGCTTTGCAGTTTCGGACCAACGAATAAAGTGGTTTCAAATATCTCATTCCCCTGAGGGGCTACGATACGTACCGGTCCTATAATACTTGCTACAGCAAGGTCGCCTTTTTGTGCAATCTTTAATCGATACTGCCCCTGCGCAGGGGGCACAACAGCATTCAGAAAATGATGTTGAATGGTCGCAATCCACCCGCCCTGGGCGGCCACTGTATAAGGCCCGTCTGATAACAGATCCTTCCTCTTTATTTTTTCTGACTTCTCACCATCGTATGCAACAGGGCCATCATATGAATAACTATCAACATCAAACATTGATCGGTCTATGGAAAACGACCGTCTTTGGATCTGTGCATATTCTGCGCCACGCCATTCACTTTGACTTCGGTTGATTACTTTGTGTTGGAGCTCAATTACATAACTGCCGCGGGTGAAACGATATTGCTTAATAACAGTAATGCCTTGTCCATCGGTCCAGCTCAAAGGAACAGTTAATTCATCATAACCGTCAAGCGCATACTCGCTTCTTTTTCCTGTAAAGATTGCGAGATGATTAGCTTCGGAACCACCACCAACTGTACGCAATCCCGACTGGATTGATCCAGCATTTGAAGGCTGTTCACTAAGGAGTTTAACAAGCGTATCAGGCCGATCTTTCGCTACTGGATAATTAAGTAATTCTGCTGTCCGAAGAGTTCCTCCACGAGTATCAATATCCACTTCGAATACATCTGTACGCACTCGTATTAGACCAGTATCAATTGCGGTAACAGAAGTTTTCGGCAACGTGGGCGCCGCCTCTACTTGTGGAGTATGAATTGGACTATCTAAAAGAACTGGCAATTCTGTGTCTTCTGTAGCTGGTACCAAGCCTTCTTCAAGGACAGGCGCTGCCGCATCCTCTATTATGGTTCCATAGTCCTGCATCCATTGCTGGTATGTCAGCCAAGCCAAGAACCCAAAGACAGTCCACACCAGTAGTCGTTGATTACCCATTTGGTTATCTTCCTATACCTTTAGGTTTTGCGTTTTTGCGCCGGAATCTTTGCCAGTGTCCATCGAGACTATCAAAAAGCTCGCTAGTACTCATCCGACATGCAGCAACTTGATTAATAACCACAACATCTAGCCCATCCAATTGCTCTTTGTGTAAGCGGAAAGACTCACGAATAACTCTCTTTAAGCGGTTACGCTGAACCGCTAAATGGCAGTTTTTCTTAGAGATAGCCAAACCAAGCCTCCCAGGCTTCTTTCCATTTGCCCGACACAAAACAATGAATAATCTGTCACGGCTCTGGGTTGCTTTTTTGAATACGTGCTGAAACGAGCCTGTGTTCAACAACCGACTTTCTCTCGTAAAGCGGAGGCTCAAGCTATATTCCTGTTTTAGTTTATTTTCAGTCGTAACGGAGGGCACTACTTAGCGTTTGAGCTACATCGTGCGCTCTTCGAAGCATTATGCCTACGGCGATAGCTGCGCACGCCCTTTCGCACGGCGACGATTTAGAATAAGTCGCCCACCCTTTGTCGCCATACGTGCTCTAAAGCCATGTGTACGTGCTCGCTTAATGCGGCTAGGCTGAAACGTGCGTTTCATCTCTGTTAACCCTGGGTAATTACCGCGACTTTAATATCTCGGCTAAAATAATGGCCAGAAAGCCTACGCGGCACAGAAATTTCTGTCAATAGAATTAAGATCTAGCCTATGCCCTATTTAAATAAATTGACAGAATTTTGTAGCTCTCTAGCGAAGCCTTGATAGACGTTATAGACTGCCACTATTAAACATTTTCTTTTAATCTAAATAGCCATCAAGGGATCCTTGTTGCAAGCTGAAGCTACTCTCTGGAACCGTTGTGTCCAAACCTTACAGGCCGAACTTACGGAACAGGAGTTTAATACGTGGATTCGTCCACTTCAGGCCGTTGAAGACGGCCACATGCTAAGACTGCTTGCACCAAATCACTTTGTGATCAATTGGATCGAACAACACTACCTCAAAAAAATCAGCAAACTTCTTGGTAAGCAACTTAATCCAGTTCTACAGGTTGGTTCACGGCAAACAATAACCACAGAGAAAAATGAGAAAAAAAATAGGGCAAGCATACAGCCAATAGCGAAAACCAAATCTATCGAAAACCGCCTTAATCCAGCCTTTACTTTCAATACTTTTGTAGAGGGTAAGAGCAATCAGTTGGCCCGAGCAGCAGCAAGCCAAGTAAGCAAAAACCCTGGTAAATCATATAATCCGCTTTTCATTTATGGTGGCGTTGGCCTTGGCAAAACACATCTGATGCAAGCTATTGGTAATGCATTATTGACAAAAAATCCTTCTGCAAAAGTCTCTTACTTGCATTCCGAGCGCTTTGTTAGCGACATGGTAAAAGGCCTGCAACACAATACAATTTCTGAGTTCAAGCGTGTCTATCGATCACTAGACACTTTATTAATTGATGATATTCAATTCTTTGCCGGGAAAGAACGCTCACAAGAAGAGTTCTTTCACACCTTTAATGCCTTATTAGAAGGAAACCGACAAATAGTTTTAACCTGCGACCGTTACCCAAAGGAAGTTGATGGCCTCGAGGAGCGATTACAATCACGTTTTGGCTGGGGACTTACAGTTTCAATTGAACCACCAGAACTAGAAACTTCTGTTGCTATTTTAATGAGTAAGGCTAACGCAGAGGGTGTGGTTTTACCGGAAGAAGTCGCTTTTTTTATTGCCAAAAGAATACGATCTAACATACGTGAATTAGAAGGGGCCCTACGGCGTGTTATGGCCACTTCACAATTTACTGGACATCCGATTACTCTTGATTTCGCAAAAATTGCTCTTAAAGATTTATTAGCCTTACAAGATCGACTGGTTTCTATTGAAAATATCCAAAAAACCGTTGCAGATTACTTTAAAATTCGAGTAGCAGACTTACTTTCAAAGAAACGCAGCAGATCAATTACCCGACCCAGACAAATTGCAATGAGCCTTGCGAAAGAACTAACAAATCACAGCCTACCTGAAATAGGTGATGCTTTTGGTGGTCGAGATCACACAACTGTTTTACATGGTTGTCGCCGCATCGCATCTTTGCGTAGCTCTGAAAGTTATATTGATCAGGATTACCGTAATTTATTAAGAACCTTAACGGGATAAAGGTGTATAACTAGTGGATAAACTCAACCATTTATTTTATCCACTAGTTATACACAAGAATATTACAATTATTACACCACTATGAGTGTACTAAAATAGTACATAAATATATGATTTATAAAGAAAATTTATTTATATCCACAGATATACTCTTGACTAATAATAACAATAAAGAGATATTTCCAATATTTATTAACAGGAGAAATTAATGAATTTTACTGTTACTCGTGAAGTCCTTTTGAAACCCCTACAGGCTGTTATAGGCGTCATAGAACGCCGACAAACCATGCCAATTCTCGCGAATTTGCTGCTTGTAATAAAAAATGATCAATTATCGATTACAGCTACAGATTTAGAGGTTGAGTTAGTAGCAAGTACGGAAGTCGATGTTAAAAAGAACGGTGAAATTACGGTATCAGGACGGAAATTTTTTGATATTTGTAAAGCCTTACCAGAAAAAGCCGAACTTACTGTGCAACTAAGCGGGGAAAAACTCAGTATAAAATCAGGCAGAAGCAAATTTACATTAATGACATTACCTGGCGCAGATTTTCCAACGGTTGATGACATTAATGCAATACAAACAGTATCGTTACCACAGGTGACTCTTGGCACCTTACTAGAGAAAACCCACTTTTCTATGGCCCAGCAGGATGTTCGCTATTACTTGAATGGCCTGCTTATAGAAACGGATGGTCAGTATTTTCGGGCCGTGGCTACGGATGGGCACCGGTTAGCGCTTTGTCAAATAACACTTGATAGCGAAAAAACATCTGAACAACAAGTTATTGTGCCACGTAAGGGCGTATTGGAACTACAACGACTTGTAAGTAAGGGTGGGGACATTAATCTACAACTTGGGAACAATCATATTAGGGTAGAGTTTGATGGTATTCGTTTTACATCAAAGCTTATAGATGGAAGATTTCCGGATTACGAGCGAGTAATACCACAGGACAATAGTAATTATTTTGTTGCGGATAAGCTTTTTCTACAAAGCGCCCTGCAGCGGACAGCAATTCTTTCAAATGAGAAGTATCGTGGTATTCGGCTGATTATTCGTGATAGTGGTATTGTGCTTCATTCACATAATCCGGAACAGGAGGAAGCAGAAGAAGAACTAGAAGTTAGTTATAAAGGAGAGGATATTGAAATAGGGTTTAATGTAAATTACCTTTTGGAAGCTATTGGGGCCATTGAATCCGACAAAGTGACGCTAGCAGTTGTAGACGGTAATTCTAGTTGCCTAATCCATGAACCGGGTAATGAAGACTGTAAATATGTTGTAATGCCGATGCGATTATCTGGTCCATAAATAACACTGCAGAATCGGTTGCCACTACGCCATTTTCAAGCCACTAATTTCCGCTGCCTGACGAATATCAGTCTTGAGGTAGATTCTCAATATAATTTAGTTTATGGAGATAATGCTTCCGGTAAAACCAGCATTCTAGAAGCTATAGCTTACCTTGGCCGAGGGAAGTCTTTTCGTGGCGCTCGATTACAGAACCTGATTTATCATGGTGCGGCTGAATTTTTATTGTTCGGTAAGATTGATACTGGTACGCGATTAGTAACTATGGGAATTCGCAGCAGTAAAGTTGGCACTGAGCTTAAAATAGATGGTGATCGACAACGAAGTGCTGCCGCATTGGTTGAGATGTTACCACTACAGATTGTTGATCCAGAAGTTCATAATCTTGTGGTCGGTGGGCCAGAACAACGACGTCGATATCTAGACTGGATCGCGTTCCACGTGGAACGCGATTATCGTGAATGTTGGCGTCGCTTTTGCCGAGCTCTTCGGCAACGTAATGCAGCATTGAAACAGGCTACTAACAGCAGGGCATCAATAATTGCTTGGGATCAGGAGTTTCTTGAAGCTGCTGAGCAAGTAGATCAAATTCGCCGCCACGTACTAGAACTTGTACACATTACTCTGCAGGAAACTGGAGCTACATTGCTTGGTTGTACCGTTGATTTCGAGTATTTGCAGGGCTGGGCTTCACAACAGAGCCTTGAGGAGGCTTTAGCAATCAGCTGGGAAAGAGATTGCCAAACAGGTACAACAAGTGCTGGTCCGCAAAGAGCTGAGCTTCGTTTAATTTATGATAAAAGACGTGCGAAATATCTAGTTTCTAGGGGTCAGCAGAAACTATTAGCATGTGCGATGATTTTTGCCGCCACTGAAATTGTTCAAACAACATTACAGCGGCCATTATTGCTATTGTTGGATGATCCCGCAGCTGAACTAGATGAAAAGGCACTTGATAGACTTATGAAGTGTGTTTTTGAACTACGGAGTCAGATTATTGCTACTGCTTTGGGGAAGAAAACGCTGCAGTTTCCAGTGTCGCCTGCCTTGTTCCACGTGGAACAAGGCAGGGTACAAATAAAGTCATAATATATAGACCAGTATGGTAAATTTTTTCAAAGTTGACTTTTTAAAGGGTTTATAAAATTTTGCAAGAATTGTCTTTTGGATCTCCTTTTAAAGGCACTTTACTTGACCTTAAATGGTACAATATTCTATCTGTCTAAAGGGGTTGCTGAATGACCGACGAATCAGAATATAATTCTAGTAATATCAAGGTTTTAAAGGACCTTGATGCAGTTAGAAAAAGACCCGGAATGTATATTGGAGATACCGATGATGGTACCGGGTTACACCATATGGTTTTTGAGGTTGTTGATAACTCAATTGACGAAGCGCTTGCGGGATTTTGTAATGTTATTACGGTTATTATTCATGCGGATGAATCGGTAACTATTATAGATGATGGGCGCGGCGTTCCTGTGGATATTCACCCTGAAGAGAAGCGTTCAGCGGCTGAGGTTATCATGACTGTTCTGCATGCTGGCGGAAAGTTTGACGATAATTCTTATAAAGTCTCCGGTGGTTTACATGGAGTCGGCGTATCCGTAGTGAATGCGTTATCAGAACATCTGATTCTGACAATTCACCGTGAGGGTAAAACCCATCAACAAGAGTACCATTCGGGTGAGCCTGCAACTGTCCTTACAGTTGTTGGTGATACTGATAAAACGGGTACAACAATCCGCTTTAAACCCAGTTCGAAGACCTTTAATAATATTAAATTTCACTATGACATTCTTGCAAAGAGGCTAAGAGAACTTTCATTCCTGAATCTTGGAGTACGTATTCATCTGATCGACGAAAGAACAGATAAAGAAGACGTCTTTGAGTATGAAGGAGGTATTACGGCGTTTGTTAAACATCTCAATCGTAACAAGACACCGATTCACGATATGGTTTTTCATTGTCAATCGCAGAAAAATGACGTAGTCGTCGAGGTTGCACTGCAGTGGAATGATGGTTATCAGGAAAATATGTTCTGTTATACCAATAATATTCCACAACGTGATGGCGGCACTCACCTTGCGGGATTTCGTAGTGCATTGACTCGTACACTCAATACTTACATTGAAAAACACATGTCAGGCAAGAAAGATAAGGGTACGCCGAGCGGTGACGATTCACGTGAAGGGCTGACAGCCGTGCTTTCGGTGAAAATTCCGGAACCGAAGTTTTCCTCACAGACTAAGGATAAATTAGTTTCGTCGGAAATTAAGGGCATTGTAGAGTCAGCAGTGGGAGAGCGTTTGGAAGAGTTCCTACTAGAAAAACCACAGGAAGCTAAAGTAATTGTCTCGAAAATTATCGATGCAGCCCGAGCTCGAGAAGCTGCAAGAAAAGCTCGGGAAATGACACGGCGAAAAGGAGCCTTAGATATAGCCGGACTTCCGGGAAAATTAGCCGACTGCCGGGAGAAAGATCCAGCACTCTCTGAATTATTCCTTGTTGAGGGCGATTCAGCGGGCGGTTCGGCAAAGCAAGGTAGAGATCGACATACTCAGGCAATTTTGCCTCTAAAGGGTAAGATTTTGAATGTAGAAAAGGCTCGCTTTGATAAGATGTTATCGTCAACCGAAGTAGGAACACTGATTACTGCGCTCGGTTGTGGTATCGGTATAGCGGATTTTAATGCTGATAAACTCCGCTATCACCGCATCATCATAATGACTGATGCGGATGTCGACGGCTCGCACATTAGAACGTTGTTATTGACTTTCTTTTATAGGCAGATGTCTGAATTGATTGAACGCGGCCATATTTATATAGCGCAACCACCTTTGTATAAGATTAAGCGAGGTAAGCAGGAGGCGTATGTTAAAGACGATGTGGAATTAAAGGACTATCTTCTCAACATTGCTCTCAATAATGCGAAGCTATACGTGAATTCAAAATCTCCATCGTTATCGGGACGGGCGCTCGAGACTTTAGCGAAGGAATATATAGCCGCAGAAAACATTATTGATCGCATATCTAACCGTTATGATGAAACAGTGCTGCGAGCGATAATAACTCTGCCGGAAGTCAGCGCCGATTTATTAGAAGATCTCGATAGCTTAGAAAAATGGACAGAACAATTGTCGACGATTTTGCCAAAGACAAATGGAGATAGAGCAACAAACGGTAACGCGAACTATTACATGGCCACATTCGAACGCGGTGACCCGAATGGAGAAGGAGTTCGTATCGCAGTGGAAAAGCAGCAGCATGGCGTTGTTGATACACGTTACATTCCAAGAGAGTTTTTCGATACCAACGAGTATCGATACATTATGAAAGTTGCAAGTAAATTCAGAGAGTTGCTTGGCGAAGACGCATATATTCAGCGTGGTGACAAACGTACGACGATCAGTCTTTTCGGTGAAGCTATTGATTGGTTAATGAATGAAGCAAGAAGGGGATTGTCTATTCAGCGTTATAAAGGACTGGGAGAAATGAACCCGGACCAGCTGTGGGATACGACTGTAAATCCGAAAACTCGTCGACTAATGCAGGTGAAAATCGAAGATGTAGTTAAAGCGGACGAAATTTTCACCACTCTTATGGGCGATGAGGTCGAGCCACGCAGAGAATTTATAGAGCGCAATGCACTAACTGTTTCGAATCTTGATGTGTAAGTAAAATCGGGCTGTTAGCTGATAGAGAGACTGGACACATCTGCGACGTTCAGAAACATTTCGCGGAGCTCGGAAAGTAAAGCGAGGCGATTATTCCGCAGGGCTTTATCGTCCGTCATAACCATGATGTCATCGAAAAACCCATCAATAGGACCCTTAAGTTCGGCAAGAGTCTCCAAAACATTGGTGTAATCGCGATTTGCTAGAAGAGGCGCAACGGCATTCTTTGCTTTTATAACCGAATTAAATAGCGTCATTTCAGCAGGCTCTTTGATCAAGGATTGATTAATAGTTGCGCTACTATCGACACCTGCCTGTTTTAGTATATTGCTGATTCTCTTATTTGCTGCAGCAAGGCTCAATGCAGATTCGAGTTTCACGAAAGCTGCAACAGCTTTAAGGCGATTATCAAAATCGAGCAGCGAATTTGGGCGCCTTATCATTACGGCAGTAAACATTTCTGTTGTCAGATCATTTTGTTTATCTAGATAATAGGAACGCATTCTTTCGATAATAAAGTTGTATAAAGTTTCCGCTATGGCTTTTTCGTCTTTATGTTGGAGATGATGATGAGCAATGGCCGCAGCGATAAGTGAGGTAAGATCTAGATCAAGTCGTTGTTCAATTATTATACGGATGATGGCTAAAGCGTTTCGCCGCAAACTGAACGGATCACTTTTGCTGGTCGGTTTTTTGCCCAAGGCAAAAATACCAGCAAGCGTGTCGAGTTTGTCTGCGATGGCAATAGCCTGACCGGCAGCAGTTTCCGGCAGAGCATCGCCGGCGAACCGCGGCAGATACTGCTCTCCGATTGCGTCAGCCACGGCTACGGGCTCGCCGTCTGCAGCGGCATAATATTTGCCCATAAGGCCCTGCAACGTGGGAAACTCGCCAACCAGATTTGTCAGCAAATCGCATTTGGCAAGCAAAGCTGCCCGCTCGATAATTGCTATATCCGCACCAACCTGGCCGCCTACAGTTACAGCTAACTTAGCGATGCGCATCGATTTATCATAAATGCTGCCGAGGCCCTGTTGATAAACGACTTTTCGTAGGGCATCGCTGCGTTCAACGAGGCTCACTCGCTTGTCTGATTCCCAGAAAAATGCGGCATCGGCAAGCCGAGGCCTAATAACCCGTTCGTTGCCAGCACGCACGCGATCAGGATCTTTGCTGGCGAGATTTGCGATCATGATAAAACGGGGCAGCAAGTCACCATTTTTGTCAGCAACGGGAAAGTAACGTTGATGATCAGTTAGTGTGGCGACAATGACTTCCTTCGGCAAAGACAAAAACGATTGATCAAAGGTACCGACTAGTGGTACCGGCCATTCAGTCATGGCAGTTATTTCATCGTACAAGTCGTTGTTATCTACGGGCACGCTGCGTACATTTTTAGCTGCCTTTTTCACAGCTTCGACAATAGTTTTTCGTCTTTCCACAAAATCTGCTAGGACATAAGCTTTTTTAAGCAGAGATGGATACTTTGATGGCTTGTCGATTGTGATCTCACCCGGCGCATGAAAACGATGTCCGAGTGTTGTTTTACCGGCAGGTATGCCCATAACTACACCTGCAATAGCATTTTTGCCGTGCAGTAATATAAGCCAGTGAATAGGCCGCGCAAACTCGATATTACCGTCTCCCCAGCGCATGCGTTTAGGAATTGGCAAATGTTCAAGGACGTTTTCAACGAGCCGCGGTATCAGTTCAGCTGTTTTTCGACCGCGTTCAATTGAGCGAAAGCAGAGCCACTCGCCTTTATCGTTTTTCATGCGATCAAGAGCTTCTGGTTTGACGCCGCACTTTTTCGCGAAAGCAGAGCCTGCAGAGGTGATTTTTCCTTTGTTGTCGTAGCCAACTGATACAGATGGCCCCTTGACCATCAATTCCTGATTGGTCTGTGTGTAAGAGAGATTTTCGACAACGGCGGCAAGCCTGCGAGGGCCTGCATAAGTGGCTACTGATTCATATTCGAGACGTGCACTATGCAATGCTTTTTGCAAACTATCAGCGAAGGAATTTATCAGATTTTTTAGCTCTTTAGGGGGCAGTTCTTCGGTGCCTATCTCAACTAAAAAATCGTCAGCTTTGCTCATGGCTGAGAGATTCCGCTATTCAATGTTTTGTCACCACCAATCATTGGAAAGCCCATCGCATGCCGACTTGCGTAATAGGTTTTCGCCACAGATTTGGACATATCTCTGATGCGCAGAATAAACCGTTGCCTCTCGTTAACCGAAATAGCCTGGCGCGCATCAAGTAGATTAAATGTATGTGACGCTGTCAGCATTTGTTCATAGGCAGGCAGTGCTAGTTTGAGTTCGATAAGGCGTTGACAGTCGTTCTCAGCGAGGTCAAAAACATTGAAGAGCGTATCGATATCGGCCAGTTCAAAGTTATACTTGGATTGTTCTATTTCGTTTTGATAGTAGACGTCGCGGTAGCTGATACAACCAAGGGGTCCGTCTGTCCAGACAATGTCGAAGATATTTTCGACCTCCTGTAAATACATCGCCAGACGTTCGAGACCATAAGTTATTTCGCCGGTAACCGGCCGGCACTCTAGACCCCCTACCTGCTGGAAGTAGGTGAACTGGGTAATCTCCATGCCGTTTAACCAGACTTCCCAACCAAGACCCCAGGCACCCAAGCTGGGTGATTCCCAGTTATCTTCGACAAAGCGTATGTCATGAATAGCTGGATCGATACCTATAGTGCGCAGCGATTCTAGGTAAATATCCTGCATGTCTTTGGGGGACGGCTTGATGACAACTTGGTATTGGTAATAATGCTGCAGTCTGAAGGGATTTTTCCCGTAACGGCCGTCGCTCGGACGGCGACAGGGTTGCACATAGGCAGAGCTCCATGGTTCGGGGCCCACGGCGCGCAAGAAAGTAGCCGGATGAAAAGTAGCTGCCCCCATTTGCATGTCATAGGGCTGTGTAATAACACAGCCACGCTCAGCCCAAAACTGTTGCAGCGCCAGGATCAAGTCCTGAAATGTCAGCAACACAGGCGGAGTATCCTTTTTCATCAATAGTTTCGGTACCTACAATGGTGTCCAGTATAACAAGATCAAGGTGTCTGCCGATGATGGTGTAAGAGGCATCCATTCAGTGACAGGCAGATTATCTATAATGCTGCAGATTTAAATTATATGATCTATAATAGTGCGTAATTAAGAAAATTCGCACTATTATAGTGCATATAGTGCTAATTCCACCACATTTCATTTTGAAATCTATTAATAATCAATCTCTTAAAAAATTAATGGCGTACGGCGCATTTTCTTTATTCTGATCAGGATTGCAGTAGGCTAGCCGGCTATCGTTTTTTGGGGACTAATTGAGGAGTAATTCATGATACCTGCTGAGATTCTCGATCTAATAAAAGAAAAAGAGGTGAAGTTTATCGATCTTAGATTTACCGATACGAAAGGTAAGGAACAGCACGTTACTGTTTCCTCTCGTGCAGTCGATGAAGATTTCTTTAAAGAAGGGAAAATGTTCGATGGTTCTTCAATTTCTGGATGGAAAAGCATAAACGAATCAGACATGGTTTTACTACCAGATTCTACATCTGCTGTAATAGATATTTTCTCGGAAGATACCACCTTGAATTTACGTTGCAATGTTATCGAACCGATAACAAGGCAAGGCTATGATAGGTGTCCGCGATCCTTGTCGGAGCGGGCAGAAGCTTATTTGAAATCGACTGGTATTGCTGATGTAGCTTATTTTGGTCCGGAGAACGAATTTTTCATATTTGATGACGTGCGCTGGGACAATAATATGCAGAGCGCATTTTATTCGATTGACTCGAGCGAAGGCGCGTGGAATTCCGGTAGAAACTACGAAAACAACAACACTGGTCACAGACCCGCCGTCAAAGGAGGCTACTTCCCGGTACCACCGGTTGATTCTTTACACGATATCCGTTCAGCAATGTGTCTCGCAATGGAAGAAATGGGGCTTGAAACAGAAGTTCACCATCATGAAGTGGCAACTGCTGGCCAGGGAGAAATTGGCGTCAAATTTAATACCTTAGTGCGTAAGGCAGATGAGGTACAGATTATGAAATACGTCGTTCAAAACGTGGCACACAGTTACGGCAAAACTGCGACGTTCATGCCAAAACCACTAGTCAATGATAATGGCAACGGTATGCATGTCCATCAATCACTTTTTAAAGACAAAAAAAATCTTTTCTCGGGCGATGGTTATGGAGGTTTGTCTGATATGGCGTTGTACTATATCGGTGGCATCATTAAACATGCAAAAGCACTATGCGCGTTTACAAATCCCTCAACTAATAGTTATAAGCGACTCGTACCGGGGTTTGAGGCGCCAACGATACTTGCCTATTCTGCACGTAATCGTTCCGCGTCGATACGCATCCCATACGATGCAAATCCAAAAGGACGCCGATTGGAAGTCCGCTTCCCTGACTCGATGGCCAATCCATATCTTGCATTCTCGGCAATGATGATGGCAGGTCTTGATGGTATTCAGAATAAAATTAATCCGGGTGAGTCTCTAGACAAGGATCTTTATAATTTGCCACCTGAGGAAGAAAAAAATCTGCAGCTGGTTGCATTTTCACTCGATGAGGCCTTGGAGGCCTTGGATACTGATCGTGCTTTCCTTAAAGTTGGCGATGTTTTTAGTGATGATGTGATTGATGCTTACATGAACCTGAAATGGGAAAATGTAACCAGGCTTCGAATGACCACACATCCAGTCGAATTCGATATGTATTACAGCCTCTAGGACCTAACCGATTCTAAGTACAACAAAACACAATCATCAGGGCAAACTAGGAGAAACTTTTTCCTACACTGGACGCAGTGATCCTCCGCTGGGCGATATTTTTACTGCCTTGAATACCGGTGTTGTATTGCTTGATCAGAACCTCCTAATTATCGGCCTAAATCCGGCTGCCGAGAATTTGCTCGATATTAGCGAACATCGGGCAAGCGGCAAATCGCTTCTGCAACTTGTGGATGACGATCCCGCATTCCAGGATATTCTCGGTCGCACACTGGACACCGGTCAGACATATGCAACCGAGCTTCGACTAGGGCCAACTAAAATCCATGCGGAAGATCGTACTATCGATTTTCGTGTATCTGCCTTCCAACAAGCCAACTTAACCGTAACCCTACTAGTGGAAATGGTTGATATTACCCGCCGCTCAAGAATCAATCGCGAAAATGCGCTACTTATTCAACACGGCGCAGGACAGCAGATGCCCCGACGGCTAGCTCATGAAATAAAAAATCCTCTTGGCGAAATTCGTGATGCAGCGCAGCTACTGGGCAAACAGCTTCGAAGCGAAGAACTGCGGGAATATACGAGCGTCATCATCAGTGAGGTCGACCGTCTCACTAACCTGGCGGATACCTTGCTAGGATCGGGCAGGCCACCTAATAGACAACCGGCCAATGTGCATGAGTTGCTTGAATATGTTGTGCGTCTTATTCAGGCTGAGATTGACGATAAAATCGATATTCGTCGTGATTACGATCCGGGGTTGCCACTGATCAATCTTGACCGTGACCAGTTGGTGCAGGCACTGCTTAATCTTGTTAGAAATGCTGTAGTTGCCTCGGGTGAACAGGGCACAATCATTCTTCGGAGTCGTGCTGTCATGAATTTCACAATAGGTGAGACACGACATAAAGCGATCGCCAGCATAGAAATCGAGGATAATGGTATGGGCATTCCGCCTGATCTGCAGGATTCAGTGTTTTACCCATTGATCACGAGCAAGCCAGCAGGCTCTGGACTCGGCCTGCCAGTTGCCCAAGAATTGGTCAATCGCCACCATGGGCTTATCGAATTTGAAAGCCGGCCAGGGCGTACGGTATTTTTCGTTAGAATACCGTTGGATTTATCCGCGACCCGACGTTTGACCGTGACGGCACCTGCTGGCGGTGTAATCAGTGCCATCGACATGCCAGGGGATCTCGGCGGCAAGGTGTCAGGAAAAGGCACTTTGCGGGAGTGGACACAGAGTTTGGCACACTGGGCTGAACAGCAACTGAATAATCAAAAGTACTGCCCGCTTCTCAAATCAGCCCTGCCTGAATTCGAGCGAACGCTAATTCGTATAGCCCTTAATCAGGAAAAAGGACATCGGCAGAATGCTGCAAAACTTCTCGGTTGGGGGCGGAATACGTTAACGCGCAAGATCGATAGTCTCGGTTTGGAATGAAGATTGCCTATCAAGATAGGCTATATATTTAAGTCTGAAGGCTACCTACAAGTCCAGATACTGATTGCATATTATGCTGAAGCAAATAATCGGTGATGCCAGTGTTAATGGTGTTACAAATTAGCGGATCATAAAACAATGCGGTACCCACGCCCACAGTGGTTGCGCCGGCGATCATGAACTCAAGTACGTCTTTGGTTGTCATAATGCCGCCTTGGCCTATGATTGGTACATCCATGGTTTTGGCAATTTCATATACTTGATGCACTTTTAAAAGTGCAATGGGTTTTATTGCTGGGCCAGAAAGACCGCCTTTCAGATTACCAATTATCGGTCGGCGCTCTTCTATATCTACTGCCATTCCTGAAATTGTGTTAATGACAGCGAGAGCATCGGAGCCGGCTTCGATACAGAGTCGGGCATTTTCCTGTATGTCTGTTTGGTTTGGAGATAGTTTGGCAATAATAGGTTTCTTTGTCTCTCGTCGACAGGCTTCTATGACTTTGGCGGATATACTGGGATAGTTGCCGAAAGAAACACCGCCTTGCTTAATATTTGGGCAGGAAATATTGATCTCAATGGCATCGATCGGGGAATCTTCGAAGCGACGTGTAACCTCGGCATATTCCTCGATTGTTGACCCACAGACGTTTGCAATAAATCGTGTCTCGCTGAAATCCAGCGCCGGTAAAATTTCGTCGATAACTTTATCGATTCCAGGGTTCTGCAAACCTATCGAATTAAGCATGCCCATCGGCGTTTCCCATATTCGATGTGGTGGATTACCAAGCCTTGGTTCTTTTGTCGTGCCCTTCAAAACAATAGCACCGACATCCCGATTTGAAAAACCCTGAATTTTTGTGTAATCCTCACCAAAACCGACACATCCTGACAGCAGCACGATCGGCGATGAAAGTGTCATGCCGCAGAAATCAACACTTAATGGGTTATGTTTGGGGTTGACTGCAGGGACCATGTTTATGAGCTTCTTTATATGTTGCGAACTCTATCAGCTTAAGATGCTATCCAATATTGGCAATATCATACGCTTGTGAGCTAATACAACTATATCTAATGTCCGTTAGGAAGAGCTTCTAGCGATACGATACCTTATTCCGGTTTTATCATGCGACCCATTAACTCAGCCACTGCCTCGCGCGGCGCAAGATCCTCATAAAGAATTCTGTAAAGCGCAAGACAAATTGGCATATCTACATCCATACGATTCGCAACTATGTGGAGTGCTTTTGCAGAAAGTACGCCTTCGACAATCTGTTGTATTTCCTTTTGTGCTTCTTCAATGGTTTTGCCAACCGCAAGAGCCAAGCCCATTCGGCGATTTCGGGAAAGGTTGTCGGTGCAGGTCAGGATCAGATCTCCTATGCCGGAGAGGCCTATGAAGGTCTTCTGCATTGCGCCGAGTGCGAGGCCAAACCGGGTCATCTCTACCAAGCCGCGAGTAATTAGAGCAATTCTTGTGTTAGCTCCTAGACCTAAGCCATCGGATATTCCGGCGGCGATAGCTAGGACATTCTTGACAGCACCGCCAACCTCGACGCCAATCATGTCCTTAGTTGTGTAAGCACGGAAGTTTGCATCGGAGATTTCTTCAGCCAGGCTACTCGCAAATTCGCTCTTATTAGCAGCAATGGTTACTGCTGTTGGTAAACCGGCAGCAACTTCCTTTGCAAAAGTTGGCCCCGACAAGACGGCCATTGGTTTATCTGAATCTAGTATTTCCTCGGCGACTTGATGCGGTAACTGTCCAGTACTCAGTTCGAAACCCTTGGTAGCCCAGCAAATTCGCATGTCGGCAGCGAGCCATGGCTTAATTGTAAGTAATGTTTGCCGAAAGCCATGACTGGGCACCACAATCACAATGTTCCGCACATCATTGATACAATTCTGAATATCCACCTCGGCATGAATGTTGTCAGGAAGGTGCACGCCAGGCAGGTAACGCTCGTTGATACCATTATTGGCGATTTTCCCCATGTTAGTGGTATCGATATCCCATAGCTTAACAATACGGCCGCTGCGGGCAAATTGTAGTGCTAGTGCCGTGCCCCAGGAGCCGGCTCCAATTATAGCGATGGGCCGTTCTTTGTCGGCGTCGTTCAGTGGCTACCTCCATTGTTGTTATCGGCTGCGGTCTGTTGGCGGCTCTGTGCATAGAGTGCGTCAAAATTAATAGGTTGGAGTAAGAATTCCGGAAAGCCGCCTTTTGTAATTATCGCTGAAACCGCCTCCCTGGCGTAGGGGAACAGGATGTTAGGGCAGAAGCTTGACACAATCACGTCTAATTCTTCTTCGCTATAACCTGATAGTAGAAATAGACCGGCCTGGGCCAGCTCGACTAAAAAAAGTGTTTTATCTTCTTGTTTCGCTTCGATCGTTACTGTTAATACGATCTCACTTTGATCATCGTCGCATTTATTGTGCTCACTGCGAAGATTAAGATTTGTTTTAGGGCTCCATTCATTACCCGAGGTAAAGATAGTTGGGCTGTTCGGAGACTCGAATGAAAAGTCTTTCAAATAAATTTTTTGAATAGTTATTTGTTTCTCATCTTTATTCTGTTCGGCCATCATTTTTCCCTATGTGTAAAAAAAGAATTAGGGCAAATAACACTATTGCCCCAATATTTTATCCAGATATCTGCCTTTTCGAATTTACTTCTCATTTATCGGTTGATTGATCTAGAGTATTCAAGCTAAAGTTTCTTTTTGGTCTTCTTAGCAGTAACGAGCGGAAGATTCGCTTGTGTCCATCCGCTAATACCGCCTTTCAGACCATATACATTTTCGATGCCGGACTTGCGCAAAGAATTTACCACCTTACCTGAGGTCATACCGGCATCACAGACGGTGACAATCGGTTTTTTCGCGTATTTGGTGATTGTATCCTGGTTAGCCTGGAATTCGTCGAAAGGAATGCTCTTTGCATTGACAATGTGGCCCTTGGAAAACGCTTCTGTGCTGCGAAGGTCGATAACGACCGCATCCGCATTCATCAGCTTGACGGCATCCTGTGGCTCGATATTAATTATGCCGCGGGCCTTGCGCTGTAGTTCAGTGAACAGCAAAAACATGAAGCTGAATGCTAGTGCACCGACAAGCAAAGGGTGATTACCGGCAAATTCTAGGTAAGTATTCATCATTTAGGTAAAGGATATCGATTAGAACTAATCCGCAGTTGTTGGCAAAAGACGTCCATTATAACAGCGCTTGCTGCTGGAATATCTCCGCGTGGGTGACGAATTTGACGTGTTACACCAGCCTTTCGCTAAAGACCCCAAAGGATTTAGACTTCCATGCTTATGAATATTTGGTTTCCAGATTGTAAAAGCTTGCTTGCTTTGATCTTTGTAGCTAGCTTTGCGGCCGTAGGGATTGCGCAAGAAGACGAGGCTAATCACGCTAAAGTCAAAGAACGTGAGCTCGAAAATATACGGGAAAAAATTTCCGCTATTAAGAAAAGCATGGATAAGCGATCGACCGACAGGGATCGTATTATGGGTGATTTGCAGCGAACGGAAGTACAAATGTCTAAAAAGCGTATTCGCCTGAAAGAAATCGAGAGCCACAGGAAATTCAGTGGAAAAAGGAAAATGGCGCTGGAGAAAATACTTAAGGAGCGTGAGGCGGAACTTAAGGAGGAAACCGTGCAACTTGCAGCGCAGGCGCATGCTGCATATACGAGTGGTTATCAGGAACGAATCAAATTATTACTTAATCAGCAAGAACCGGCAACTGCTGGCCGCATGATGGTCTATTACAGTTATTTAATTGACTATCGGGGCAACAATATAGACAAAGTAGAACGATATATTAGTGAATTAGACGAGCTACAACAAAAGGCAGCCGAAGAAGAAAACCAGCTAGCAACACTTGCGAAAACAAGATATGCCGAGCTTATGGAACTGAATCAGGCGCAGGACAAACGCCAAAACCTTCTGGTTGTGATTAAAATGAAAATTGAACAAGAGGGCAACGAAATAGAACGATTGGCTGCAGAAGGAAAAGATTTGGAGCATTTAATTACGGAGTTAATGGAGGCTTTGCCTAACTATACAATTGGCTCCGAGGAACCATTTAGCCGCCTTAGGGGTCAACTTACTTGGCCTGTCCCCGGTGGATTGATACATAATTTTGGACAATCAAGGGCAGGCGGTCGTCTGAAATGGAATGGAGTAGTCCTTGCGGCCCCTCGGGGACACGAAGTCCGTGCCGTTTATCATGGCCGGGTGGTTTTCGCTGATTGGCTGGCCGGTATGGGGTTACTGGTTATCGTTGATCATGGCGAGGGATTTATGACTCTGTATGGACACAATGAGACTATTTTAAAAATTGGAGGCGAGTGGGTGGCACCCGGCGATGTTATTGCAACGGTTGGCGACAGCGGAGGGCAACAGCAGGTAGGTCTTTACTTCGGAATTCGTCAGGGAACGCGCCCAATCGATCCAAGGCGATGGATTAAAAAAGTTACTTAAAACGAGTTAAACGAGATCAAGTCAGGCAACCATATCATGTCATGGCCTTATGCGCGCTGTGCTATCGTCAATTGGGTTCAATGAATAGCCTACACAAGATTCGTAGTCGCTCTCAGCCATGCTATAGGGGAAGCATATGTCATTAAAAACCAGAGGGATTTTGGTAGTGATCATCGGTACCGTAATGGGGTTTAGCTTATCGCTTGGCGGCGGATTACTGGCCAAACTTTACAAGCTGAATCCTACAGAACTTTCTCAGGGGGATGACCGTCTGTTTAATGAAGCTATGCAAAGCGTCAAGCGGGAATATCTCGAGCAGATTGATGATAGCGTGCTGCTGGAGAGTGCGATTAGAGGTATGGTTTCGGATCTGGATAGTCATTCACAGTATCTTGATGCTGAGCAATTTAAGGATATACGAATCAGTACTACTGGTAGTTATTCCGGTGTCGGCCTCGCAGTCAGTATAGAAGATGGTGTTATTACTGTCGTTCCACCGATAGATGACACGCCGGCTGAACGCGCCGGAATTCTCTATGGCGATAGGATTATCGCCATAGACGATAATCCTATCGATTCCGATCATCTGTACAAGACAATCGCAAAAATACGCGGCCGTACGGGCACACATGTCAAAATCACAGTGAAACGAGAGGGCGAACAGAGCCCGATGTTTTTTGACCTACGGCGTGAAAGCATTCGGACCACAAGTGTTCGCTATGAAATCCTACATCCTGCTATTGGTTATGTTCGCGTTAGCCAGTTCATAGAATCTACGGCGAATGAATTGAATCGCGCAATTGATGATATGCAAAATCAAAGAGACAGTATGCTTGATGGGCTGATACTCGATCTGAGAAATAATCCAGGCGGTGTTCTCGATTCAGCTATTGATGTATCTGATCTTTTTCTTAACTCTGGTGTTATCGTAACGTCGGAGGGACGGACGGCAGAGTCTAGATTTACGAAAGAGGCATACCAAGGCGATACGCTCGATGGTGCTGATATGATAGTGTTGGTCAATAGTGGTTCTGCTTCCGCATCCGAGGTTGTTGCCGGAGCGCTGCAAGACAATAATCGCGCTATGATTGTTGGCACCTCGACCTTCGGTAAAGGAGTAGTGCAAACTGTTGTGCCACTATCCAGAGGACGTGCTATAAAACTGACGACCTCCCGTTTCTACACTCCATCTGGGGAATCCATACACGAAAAAGGTATATTTCCAGATGTTTTGATCGACGAGACTCGCAACCCATCGGAGATTCGTTTTCTTCCCAGTGAGAATCGCGGGCACGATGCGCAGCTAAAACAAGCATTATTGTTGCTTACATCTAAGAGTGTTATGCAAAGTACAGCAGAATGATTTGGCGTATTTGGCTTTTTGTAGGTTTCGTATTGTGCTGCACTACAGCTATGCTAGCGCTCGCGGCAGAGGAAATGAACTGCACGTTGCAATATGATCCAGTATGTGGTCTGGACGGCAAGACCTACAGTAACGACTGCGTTGCTACAGCAGCAGACATGGAAATCGCATCTCAGGGAATTTGTACCGACGCTATAGCCTGCAGCGAAGAATTCGAGCCAGCCTGTGGCGCGGATGGGAACAGCTACAGCAATGCCTGTTTTGCTAAAGTGGCTGGTGTCGAAATTGTATCGTCAGGACTGTGTACCGAGGTTATTGAAACGTGTATGGATGATGTGGATCCAGTATGCGGGGTCAATAACATCACTTACAACAACGAATGCCTGGCTATGAGCGCTGGTGTCGAAATTGTCAGTTTAGGCGCTTGCACGACGAGCGGATGCCCACAAATTTACGAGCCGGTGTGTGGTATGAATGCTCGTACATATACTAATCAATGCGAGGCTGATGTCGACCATGTACCGGTGCAACGAACCGGAATCTGTGACGTTAACAATTGTCCGAAAATCTATATGCCTGTATGTAGCCTAGATGGCACGACATTTGCTAATGTCTGCGAGGCTGAAGCGATTGGAGTTACTAAATTTACCGAAGGTGCATGTGATGTTAGGTCATGTCCACACCTATACGTTCCAGTTTGTGGTTTTGATGAACTGACTTATGGTAACGCCTGCCAAGCAGAGCGTAACGGCGTCCGAATACGCCACGCAGGACTTTGCGCAATAGTAGGTAGAAACTGCCCGCAGTTATATCAACCGGTTTGTGCGCGTGATGGCAATACGTATAGCAACACGTGCCATATGGAAAATATTGGCCAGGAGTTGGCTTATGCTGGGAAATGCCTAGAGCAGTAATTGTCCGGTTTAGCTAATTATTGGTGTGATAGTTAATCCTAGGATTGTATATCTTCTTCAGTCTCTTCTTTTTTAATCGAGAATATTTTTGCCAGCAAGATGCCGAGTTCGTACAGTATATAAATCGGTATTGCGAGAAGCGTTTGGCTTATTATATCTGGGGGGGTAATCATCATGCCTAGGATAAATGCCCCAAGAAAAACGTAGGGACGCACTTTGCCGAGCTTTTTGGGCGTCGTCAGCCCAGCCCAAACGATAAGCACTGTTGCAATAGGTACCTCGAAGGCGATTCCGAAGGAAAATACGATTGTAGTAATAAAATCGAGAAATAGTGATATGTCGGTTTGTACCTCGACCCCTTCAGGGGCAACCGATGTGAAAAAGGTGAATACCAGCGGAAATACGATAAAATAGGCGAACGCTATGCCAAGATAGAAAAGTATAATGCTTGATGCTAAAAGTGGCACTCCGAAGTGCTTCTCCTTACTGTAAAGACCGGGGGCAATGAATGCCCATACCTGATAAAGCACAATAGGCATTGCGATAAACAATGCGACAAAGAATGTGAGCTTAAAAGGAGTCAACAAAGGTGAAGCTACTGCTGTAGCGATCATCGCATTGCCGGGCAATACTTCGCGTAACGGTTCTGACACTAGAGAAAATATTTTTCGCGACCATGGCAGCAGCACGATAAATACAAGAACAATCGCCGTAGCCATTTTCAACAAACGATTACGCAATTCTATGAGATGAGAAAGTAACGTAGTTTCTTCTAGTATTTCTTCTTCATCACTCGTACTTTTTTCTGTTTCTTCGCTCACGTTGTTTCTTTGTCAATTTTGACTGTAACGGGGGTGCTGGGCTGTTTAGTATCTTGCAGAGCATCGTTTGTGCTGTCGTCGCTAACATCAGAATCTACGATCTCTATATCGTGCGTTGTTGAATACGTGTCGTTTTGATCATTTTTCGATTTTAAAAATGATGATGGATTAATGCGTGAATGTTTATCGAGGCCCAATTCGTCTTCAAGCTGGCGCTTCATGATACGAGTCATGCGTCGAGCTTGACCAAGCCAGCTGCCGATTTGGTTGGCCACGCGCGGCAGGCGTTCCGGGCCGAGTACAACGAGCCCAATAAGAAAGAGAATTATCAGCTCCCAAAAGCCGATTCCGGACATAGCTGATAACCGATTTAGGTGTGATTTTCTTTGTCGGAATCATCAACCGGCGTGGTTTTAAAGTCCGCGTCTTCTTGCGATCGGTCGCCGATCTGTTCAGCAGTCTCTGCATCTGCTTCATTCATTGCCGATCGAAATCCTTTCACGGCGTTGCCGACGTCCGAACCGAGTGTTCGGAGTCGCTTGGTGCCGAAAATTGCGATTACAATTACCAGTACGATTAATAGCTGCCAAATACTAACGTTGGCGAACATTTTTCAGTCTCCTGGGGCTAAAGCCCCCTTAATGAATAATTAATCCCGAGCCAACAGGGATCGAATTATGTTAATGATACCCTTCAGAGCGCAACAAAACCGAGGGCATGCTAAGAAATTGGAACTGAAACTCTGTTTTTTTTAAAATTAAAGTCTGATCACTTCCAATCAGCTCTCTAGCCAGAAGGTTACCGGCCCGTCATTGATAAGGGAAACTTGCATTTCTCCGCCAAATTTACCAGCCTGGATGCTCGAGACCCGAGATGCACAAATGTTGACAAAGTGATCGAAGTAATCACTACCCTTTGAGTATTCTGCAGCCTTGGTAAAACTCGCCCGCGTGCCCTTTTTGGTATCAGCGGTCAGCGTAAACTGAGGCACCGCCAGAAGTGCCAGCCCCTCGTCAATCAGGCTGTGGTTCATATGACCTTCACTGTTGGAGAAAACCCGGTAAGTTAACACTCTCTCAGCCAGTCGCGATACATCAGTCAGGGTGTCATCCCGATGGACGGCCACGAGTACAAGAAGCCCACGGCCTATTTCAGCAATAATGTTGCCCTCTAAAGAAACACTAGCCTCAGTAACTCGTTGTAACAAACCAATCATAAATAGCTCTCAATCCTTAAATGTGAGGTTATTATCCAATAATAGGAACTTCAGTTGTGGATAAATTATGACAGTTTGGTCAGCCAAAAAGTCGCAAGGAGTATTTTAACGAGCAGCAGATGTTGTTGTTATAGGTGATACTAGGGACACTTTAATCTAAATTTTTCTATTTTTTAGTATAAATTTTCCATAATTAATAATTTTATACCATAATTTATAATAAATTATCCCACTATATAGATAAAATAAATAAAGTAGAAAATTTATACTAAAATTTGTTTATATTTGATAGAAAGTGGAATTAAATTTATTATTTTTTCTTATTGGCTCATTACTGAATTGCTCTCTACACTATATGGCCTCCACGTAACACTTAGGATAGAAGATGAAAAGACGTGAATTCGTCGGAAGCATGATGTTGGCAGCGGGTGCGACGGCCTGTAGCAAACAATCAGTAGAATGTGATACTACTGTAACTCAGTCGTTCGAAACCTTTAAATGGAATCTAGTTACATCTTGGCCCCCGCGGTTACCGGGATTGGGGCTGGGTGCAGAGAATTTTGCTGAACGAATCGGAAAGGCTTCGAATGGACGCCTCAAAATCAAAGTGTATGCGGGGGGTGAACTGGTGCCGGCGTTGGAGGTTTTTGATGCGGTTAGGCACGGTACGGCGCAGATGGGCCACGACCCTGCTTATTATCATCGCGGCAAAGTGCCGGCGGCACAGTATTTTACTGCTATACCCTTCGGTCTGAATGCAAATGAGATGAATGCTTGGCTCTACTATGGTGGTGGTCTAGAACTGTGGAAAGAGTATTACGCACAATTCAATCTTATTCCTTTCCCCTGTGGCCAAACGGGAGTTCAAATGGGTGGTTGGTTCAACAAGGAAATAAATTCGGTTGATGATTTAGCCGGGTTAAAGATGCGTATTCCGGGATTAGGGGGTGAAGTCATGCAACGTGCAGGCGTAACTCAGGTTACGATTCCCGCATCAGACATATTTACGTCGCTGAAGACCGGAGCGATAGACGCAGCGGAATGGGTTGGCCCATATAACGATGTGTCTCTCGGTCTGCAAAATGCTGCTCGATATTATTTTTACCCTGGTTGGCATGAACCCGGACCGACGATCGAAATGATCATCAACAAAGATGCTTGGGAAACCTTACCCGATGATCTGAAAGCACTTATTGAGTTGGCCTGCCAAGCGATTAATCTCGATATGCAATCGGAATATAATTACGGTAACGCGATGAAGCTTCAACAATTGGAAAGTGACCCGAATATCGAAGTCAGACCGTTTCCTGATGATGTGCTTGCTCTGCTTCACAAACTGAGTGTGGAGGTGATAAACGAGTTATCTGCAAAGGATGAATGGTCAGCACGTATTCAAAAGTCGTTCTTCGATTTCATGAAGGTGTCAGTACGTAACCAGCAGATCAGTGAGCAGGCCTTTTTGAACGTGCGATCTAATTTGCTCTAACACAAAACGGCCTATTGACCGTACAGCATTTTAGGTAACCAAGTAATCAGATCGGGGAATGCTGCGAGAATCAATAACGCCAGCAGTTGAATACCGACAAACGGCATTACCCCACGATAAATCTGCCCAGTCGTTACCGTAGCCGGTGCAACGCCACGCAGATAAAATAATGCGAAACCGAAGGGAGGTGTAAGGAATGACGTCTGCAGATTGATTGCAATCATTATTCCTAGCCACACAGGGTCCAGGCCCATTGTGAGGAGCACGGGAGCTACAATCGGAACAACGACAAAGGTAATTTCGATAAAGTCCAAAACGAAGCCGAGTAAAAACATCACTAGCATCACGAGAAAGACTGCAGCGAAAATTCCGCCGGGCAGTGTTTCTAGAATCATTCTTACGCTGTCGTCACCTCCATAACCACGAAATATCAGCGAAAACAAAGAAGCGCCGATTAGGATAAGAAATACCATGCTGCTGATGCGAAGTGTGCTTTGCATTACTGCTTTGAGTCGCTCGATGGTAAGCGCACGACGTTGCATAGCAATTAACAATGCACCCATTGCACCAACGCCAGCAGCTTCAGTTGGCGTTGCAAATCCGCTGAGGATTGACCCTAGCACAGCGAAAATTAGAATGAGCGGTGGCAGTAGGGCGTTGAGTAGTTGGCTGACGGATACGATTTGGTCATTGCTTCGGGCGTAAACTGGCATTGCAGATGGGCGCAACCAGGCAGTCACAAGCAGATAGGCAATATACAGTGAGACCAGCAACAGACCAGGTAACAGCGCGCCGGCAAAAAGATCGCCGACAGATACGGTCTTTGGAGCAAAAATACCATTCATTATCTGCGCCTGCTGATACGCTGATGACATGACATCACCCAGCATTACCAGAATAATGGATGGTGGAATGATTTGACCTAGTGTTCCGGATGCACAGATTGTGCCTGTGGCAACTTCGGCCGAATAGCCGCGGTTCAACATCGTCGGTAAAGCCAGCAGACCCATCGTTACTACGGTAGCGCCTACAATACCGGTGCTTGCTGCAAGCAGCATTCCAATCAGCGTCACGGAAATGCCTATACCACTTCTTAGTGAGCCGAAAAGGGAGCTTAGAGTTTTGAGCAGATCTTCGGCTATGCGAGCGCGTTCGAGTGTTACACCCATAAATACGAAAAGCGGTACCGCAACGAGTGTCTCGTTGTTCATGATGCCAAATATGCGGCTGGGCAGCGCAGACAGAAAGGCTATTTCGAAATCACCACTGAGAACGCCGATAAAAGCAAATATCAACGCTGTCCCACTTAATGAGAATGCAACTGGGAATCCAGCCAGTAACAGTACGACGACAGAAACAAACAGTAATAGAGCGCCCCACTCCACCGTTAGCCTTCCCTGATGATTTTCGCTGAGCGTAACAGTAGAGATAAACCCTGTAGCGCGATCGCAACAGGCATAATTAATAGTACAGACTTGAGGAGAGGAATAAATGGATAGGGGAGCCCGCCAGCATTACGCGATGTTTCCCCGATTGACCAAGCTGTGACAATGTAGTCAAGCGATGTATAAACAAAGACACCGCACATAGGAAAGAGAAAGATTAAAACACCCAGCAGATTAACCCAGGCGCGCTGTTTGTTAGTCATTTTGCGATAGAAGATATCAACTCTAACATGTTCTTCCTGTTGCAATGTATAGGCGGCTCCCAGCATGAATACCATGGCATGCATCCAGGTTAGTGATTCCTGTAACCATATAAGTCCTGAGTCGAAGATATAGCGCATTACGACAATGACAAAAGTTACGCATACCATAAGAAGTGTTAGCCATGAGGTTGTACGGCCGACACTAATGCTGATGATATCTAGATAGCTACTGAGGCCTTTATGGTTACTCATGAGTTTCTTATCTTTTCCAAGCGCCGCAGGAATACAGACATTTCCTTTGCTGACTGATAATCGCCATTAGTCTCAGCTATTTTTATGCCCTGGCGATAGGTTTGAATCGCTTCTGTAATGCAATTTTGATTCGCGAGTGCTGTACCTAACAGTTTCCAAGCCGCCGAGTAGTTTGCATCAAGCTTAACTGCGCATTGAAGGTGATTGATGGCCAGGCTGTACTTATCTGCGTTGATATACTCATTACCTAACGAAAAACGCAGCAATGCCGAATCTTGGCCGCGTTCGAGCATAGCCAGCAGAGACTCGATCCGTGCTGGCATCAGCGGCGCCAGAAAGTTGGTGTTACCAGAACGAGCAAGGTAAAGATTTCCAGACGTCCTAAAAGCATTCCCAAAATGGCAACCCATTTAGCTTTGTCGCTAAGTGTCATGAAGCCGTTAGCCACGTCGCCAAGGCCTGGGCCCAGATTATTCAATGTTGCGGCAACAGCGGAGAAAGCAGTCACCTGATCAAGGCCAATTGCCATCATCAAAAGGAGCATGATGCTGAACACAACAATGTATATTGAAAAGAAACCCCAGACGGCGTCGACAATTCGAGAAGGTACGGGCGTATTATTAAGCTTGACGGAAATTTCTGCTCTTGGGTGCACGAGTCGAACTATCTCGCGAGCGCCCTGTTTGACAATCAACAGGCAACGGATAACTTTGATACCCCCAGCAGTTGATCCCGCTGAGCCGCCGATGAAACTGGCAAGTATCAACAGAACTGGCAGCATGCCGGGCCAAGCTGCGAAGTTTGAGGTGGTGTAACCTGTTGTCGTAGCGATGGATACTGCCTGAAAGAGCCCATTGATAATATTATCGTTGGTATTCGCGTAAGTCCCAGACCAGATAAGCGATAAAATAACGATGATAGACACCGTTACTAACATAAAAACGTAGGCACGAAATTCAGAATCTGATGCGTAATGTTTGATCTTTGTATGTCGCAATGCGAAGAAATGCAGAGAAAAATTTATGCCAGCTGCAAACATAAAAAAGATGGCAACTAGTTCAATCGCAGTACTATCGAAATAACCGATACTCAGATCATGCGGAGAGAAACCGCCGATCGCCACTGTAGAAAATGCATGGCAGAGTGCATCGAACCACTCCATGCCGGCAAGCATGTAACAGATAATACAGGCTATAGTGAAAGTGAGATACACATACCACAGAGCTTTTGCCGTCTCTGTAATACGCGGTGTCAACCTCGTGTCTTTAACTGGTCCAGGTGCCTCTGCGCGATAGAGCTGCATGCCTCCAACGCCGAGCATGGGTAATACGGCAACGGCCAACACAATTATTCCCATGCCGCCAAACCATTGTAATTGCTGACGGTAATAGAGAATAGATTTAGGCAAAATATCGAGGCCTGTCAACACCGTTGCTCCGGTAGTTGTAAGCCCAGACATTGATTCGAAAATTGCATCAGTGATTGACATCGTTGGTGTTTCTGCGAGAAATAATGGCAGAGCGCCGAATGTGCCAAGAACGGTCCAAAAAAATGCAACGATAAGAAAGCCATCTCTAAGTCGCAGGTCCTGGTGAAATCTTCGTACCGGCGCCCATAAGATACAGCCGGCGAGTAGGGTGAGCGCAAAGCCTTGCACAAATGGTAGCCAAGATTGATCGTCAAAAATCAGGCTCATTACAATCGGTGGCAGCATTGTCAGACTGAACATCATCAGGAGCAGCCCAAGAATGCGTTGCACGACAGTCCAATTCATTGGTCTTATCCTTGTCTAGCGGCGGAGCATGCTCAAACGAAAGAAACGTCAACCTGAAACAATTGTTCTAGGTCTTCAATTTTTCGCTTGTCAGTCATAAATAGAATAACGTGATCGTCGGTTTCAATAACGGTGTCGTGATGAGCAATAATGATCTGATCTCCACGAATAAGCGAAACAATATTGACACCATGCGGCAATTTGATGTCCTCTATTTTTTTGCCGACAACTTTTGATTCTTCCTCGGTACCGTGCGCAACTGCCTCCATAGCTTCGGCCGCTCCGCGGCGCAACGAATGGACTTTAACTACATCACCACGCCTGACATGAGCGAGCAAAGAACCAATTGTTATCTGTTGCGGCGAAATGGCGATATCAATGCTACCGGACTCAACAAGCTCGGCGTACGACGGTCTATTGATCAAGGCCATAACTTTGTGAGCACCCAGTTTTTTTGCGAGCATGGCTGAAAGAATATTGGCTTCCTCTGCATTCGTCAGTGCACAAAATACATCGATGCTATCTACATTTTCTTCTAACAATAACTCTTCATCAGCCGCATCACCTACAAGCACAATTGTCTTTGCGAGCTGCTCGGAAATAATGCGAGCTCGCTCGGGATCGCGCTCGATTATTTTGACCTGGTTACTTTGTTCGAGTGCTAGTGCGAGCCGTAGGCCGATGTTTCCGCCGCCAGCAATCACAACATGTCGTACGGGATCCTCGAGCTTCCGCATTTCACTCATGAATACGCGAATATCCTGCCGGGCGGCGATAAAAAATACTTCGTCACCTTCTTGAATAACTGTGTCACCATGCGGTTGTAGTGATTTGCCGTCACGATAAATGGCTGCGATCCTACCTTCGGTGTTAGGAATATGTTCCTTCAGCGTTGATATGCATTGGCCGACAAGAAGGCCGTCGCGATCAGCGCGGGCACCGACAAGGCGAACGCGACCATTTGCAAATTCGAAAACCTGTAGAGCACCAGGGTAGAGAATAAGCTGCTTTATATATTCACAGACGAGCTGCTCTGGGCTGATACGTACATCTACCGGAATGGCATCCTGAGTAAATAGTTTTTTTGTGTTCATGTATTCTACGGAGCGGATGCGTGCGATTTTCGTAGGCGTGTGAAAAATTGTATAGGCGACTTGACAGGCAATCATGTTAGTTTCATCGGCATCCGTTAACGCTACGATAATATCAGCCTCGTTAGCGCCGGCACGATCCAATACTTCGGGGAAAGCCGCGTTACCAACGACCGTGCGGATATCCAGCCGATCCTGCAGTTTACGCAAGACATTAGCTCGTGCATCAACGACGGTTATTTCGTTAGCTTCTTCGCGAGACAGATGATATGCCACTGATGAGCCAACCTGACCCGCGCCGAGTATTAATATTTTCATTATTATTGATGGGCCGCCCTTAGGGGCTTACATATTGGGCCAGCATGCTGCGCCTTATTTTACTTGAGATCAAGATTCGCATAGCTCAGGACAAGCCATTTTGTACCAGCTGTTTCAAAATTGACTTCGACTCGCGTATGTGAGCCTTGCCCTTCGCAGTTTAGGATGACGCCGTCACCGAATTTGTCGTGACGCACACGTTGACCGAGACGTATACCTAATTCTGCTCCTGGATGCATTACTGCTAATTTGCGATCTGCAGCCGTGGGTCTAGTTTTCATTGGGCGGCTAACCTGAACTCTTGGCTGCACCTCTTCAACGAACTCTGAAGGAATTTCAGCAATAAACCTCGACGGCTGAGAAAAATTATCTATGCCATGCAGCCTACGTTGTTCTGCATAGCTGATGTATAAGTATTGTTTTGCACGCGTAATGCCTACGTAGCAAAGCCGTCGCTCCTCTTCAAGACCATTAGGATCGCTAATGGATCGTTGATGCGGAAACAGGCCATCTTCCATACCACAGAGAAAAACCAGGGGAAATTCGAGGCCTTTTGCAGAATGCATGGTCATTAATTGCACGCAATCTTCCCAGGCTTCAGCCTGATCTTCGCCGGCTTCCAGTGCCGCGTGTGAGAGAAATGCGTCAAGATCCGACATTTCGTCTACAGAATTAGTCTTGAAACTTCGGGCTGCGCTGACCAACTCCTCGAGATTCTCAATACGTGTTTCGCTGCGTTCGCCTTTTTCTTTTTTGAAAAAGGTAAGGAGTTCGCTTGCGTGAATGACGTGATCGACATGATCCGCTAATTTAAGGCCGCTTGTTTCCTTGGCCATTTTTTCAATCAGGTCCAGGAAGGCAACAACTGACGATGCTGTGCGACCAATAAGACCGTTACTCGTAATCGCGCCAGCAGCGTGCCACATGGAGCTGCTATTGGCACGTGCATAAGAACGTATTTGCGCAACAGTGCGAGCACCAATACCACGGGTCGGTCGGTTTACGATGCGTTCAAAGGAACTGTCGTCGTCACGATTCGATATCAGCCGCATATAAGCAAGTGCATCCTTGATTTCAGCGCGTTCGAAAAATCTGACGCCACCATATATGCGATATGGCAAGCTAGCATTGATCAGCGCTTCCTCGAGTACGCGCGACTGTGCATTCGAGCGGTAGAGAACGGCTGCATCGACGCGTGGATTCCCCTGATCACTCCAGTTACGTAGTTGTTCAACAACGAAATTGGCTTCATCACGTTCGTTGTAAGCTGCATAAATCTTAATTGGTTCGCCTGCGATACCTTCCGTCCAGAGTTCCTTCCCCATGCGAGATTTGTTGTTGTCAATGATGGCGTTGGCGGCGTTCAGTATCGTTGCTGTCGACCGGTAATTTTGTTCCAACTTGATGACTAAAGTGTTAGGAAAGTCTTTCTGAAATCGATAAATATGTTCTACGCGAGCACCACGCCAGTGATATATGGACTGATCATCATCACCGACAGCGAAAGGTGTTCCTCGTTTACCAGCCAGCAGCCTCAACCAAGCGTATTGAATAGCATTCGTGTCTTGAAATTCGTCGACGAGCAGATGTTGAAATCGTCTTTGATAGTGCGATAGTAAGTCGGAATTATTTCGCAATAACTCGTGAGCACGTAGCAAGAGTTCAGAGAAATCGACAAGACCACCACGGTCACAGATTTCCTGATAGCCTCTATAAAAAGAAATAAATTGTTGTCGCTTTGTGTCGCCTTCATCATCGACGTGCTGTGGGCGTAACCCGTCATCTTTCTGTGCATTAATAAAGTACTGTATTTCTCGGGGAGCCCATTGGTTGTCGTCAGCATGAAGGTTTTTCAAAAGTCGTTTAATTAAGCGCAATTGGTCGTCCGAATCTATGATCTGAAAATTCTGTGGTAGACGGGCTTGCTGCCAATGACGGCGCAATAATTTGTGCGCAAGTCCGTGAAAAGTGCCGATCCAGAGATGATTCACGGGTATCTGTAATAAAGACTCGATTCGCTCGCGCATTTCCGATGCAGCTTTGTTGGTAAATGTAACAGCGAGTAGGCTTTGCGGGGAGACACCTTTGACGTCTATGAGCCACACGGCTCTGTGAGTTAAAACTCGTGTTTTGCCACTGCCGGCACCAGCAATGACGAGCAAGGGTACGGTAGGTGCCGTAACTGCTTGTCGTTGGGCATCGTTTAGGGATTCTAGTATAAGTGTGGTGTCCATCGATCGAGTGCTTTATAGATTCCGAGGGAATCGAGCATTTGTATGCTAATTGAGAGAAACTATCCCAATGCTATTAATGCTTCGCACCCATGGTACGTGCGCGCTGTAAGCTTTGGTCCATTTCACGTGTAGTTTCAGGAAGGCTCCAATCTGGAGATGCTTCCGGCCAGCCGGCAACATTTTTTTCGATCAAATGACTCAAAAAACTGATGTGATCGTCACGGGCATTGAGGGCCGGGATGTAGCGTAACTCTCCGCCACCGGCAGCAATAAAGTCACTTTTATATCCTATTGCAATTTCTTCAAGAGTTTCAAGGCAATCTACGGCGAACCCTGGGCATACAACATCGATCTTGGAAGCTTTCTCGCGGCCCCAATTTCTTATTGTTTCATCAGTATATGGCCGCAACCATTCTGCCCGGCCAATACGTGATTGGAAGCTTATTTGCCAGTTGACTTCATCGAGACCCAATGATTCGGCAACAAGCCTTGCGGTTTTCTGGCACTGGCAGTGATAAGGGTCTCCTTTCTTGAGAGTGCGCAGAGGTAAGCCATGAAAAGAAAATAAAAGACGCTCACTATTGCCATGCAGGGCCCAGAAATCGCGAATACTTGCAGCTATCGCAGAGATATATTCGGTCGAATCATGATAATGATTGACGAAATGTAATTCCGGGACCCAGCGGCGGCGGCTTAATGCGGCGGTGACAGTATCAAAAACGGATCCGGTTGTTGTACCGGAATATTGCGGATACAGTGGCAACACAAGTAATCGTCTAACGCACTGTCGATACATATTCTCCAATGCATTCTCTATCAATGGATTGCTATAAGACATTGCTAGCTCGACATGTGTGTTGCCGGACAAGTGAGTGGAAAGTTTTTGCTGTACTGCACTAGCGATATCCATTGAATGCAAAAGAAGCGGCGAGCCTTGATCTGTCCATATCTTTTTGTATTTAGTCGCCGATTGTTTGGGACGCACGCGTAGCACGTAGGCGTGTAGCACAAGCCACCAAATCCAACGGGGAAATTCCACAACGCGCGGATCGGACAAGAACTGTGTTAAGTAACGTCGAACGGCAACCGGTGTTGGTGCATCGGGTGTACCTGTATTGACGAGTAATACGCCTAGGGATTCCGGAAGTCCATGCTCATAGTCGGACGTAGATTCAAAAGGTGGCATATCAGCGCTTGCCCGTGGTTAGATTACGCAAGTACTTAAGTAACATTACTAAATTAGAGAATCCGACGTTAGTTTGTATAGATGGTTATGTCTAGCAGTGTTCGACGTTATTACCGGACAGAAAATGTTCAATGTTTGGTGGCCAGATGATTCGGATTCATGCGTCCGTCTTTGAGTTTACCAATATACTTTTTGTACGCTCGCATAGCCTGATAACCGAATATCCAGCAAATTGGTAGATTTACCCATATCATCACGCCGGTGCCTATACCCGTCATGTTGTCGAGATCGGCATCGGTCTGTATATGTCCCAGCGTTGCGAGAAATGCAAGACCGCAATAAACAAGTTTGAAAGGTAGTATGCCCTTGTTGCCGGCGAGATAGATGATTCCTTGTTCGCCGTAATAAGCCCAGGAAATGAGGGTCGATAACCCAAATAACCAGGACGCAATAGTGATGAGCCATTTACCAAGCCCGGGAAGAACCAAATCGAGTGCTTTGGCTGTTAATGTTGCGCCTACATAAGTTTTATAAACGCCATTGGCGACGATTTCTGGTTTAACCGGGCTATTGAAAGTATCCCAGTTGATGACGAAGCCCGAAGTCTGTGCGGTAATGACACCATTGATACGATGGTAAAGTTGGCTTGTTGATGGATTCTTGTTTGCTTTGACAATAAGGGTAACGATTTCGCCATCTTGCCATTCGCCAACCGGTGCAGTGCTATTCGCATATTGCCAACCAGATTCGGTCTGTACTACGTCTGGAGCGATGGTGAAGATAGCATCTGGGCCACGATTCCAGATACCGGTAGCGAGAATAATAAGCGCCGTAAAAGTACAAACAACTATCGTGTCGATGAACGGTTCGAGCCCTGCGACTAAGCCTTCCCGTACAGGCTCGTCGGTTTTCGCTGCTGAATGGGCGATTGGCGATGATCCTTGACCAGCTTCATTGGAAAAAACAGCGCGTTTCATGCCAAAGAGAAAAGCGGACGCGATTGTGCCGCCGATAAATGCACCGCTTGCTTCTGTTGGTGTAAATGCGTTTGAGATGATCATCGCAAAAAGCGACGGAATTTTTTCGATGTTCAGGAAAAGAACGTAGAAACCGACCAACAGGTAAAGGCCAACCATAAATGGTACCAACGTACCGGCGACCTTACCAATTCTCTTAATGCCACCGATGATGACTGCAGCAACAAGCGAAGCTAGGACGAGCCCGCACACCCAACCCGGAATACCGAAATATTCGTTGGTGACTTCGGCGATATTCCAAGCTTGAAACATATTGCCGCCCGTTGCCGCTGACATGAGTAGACAGATGCAGAAAATGATCGCGATTGTTTTCCCTAGCCATTTGAGTTTCGGGTTTAATTGAACAAACGCTTTATCGGCCACCCACATAGGGCCACCATTCGGGTTATTCGGGTCGTTGGTGTTTCTGTAAAGCATTGACATGGTAACTTCGGTCATCTTAATAGCCATGCCGAGGAAACCAACGACCCACATCCAGAAAATCGCGCCGGGACCACCAAGTGTAATAGCGAGTGCCACTCCGCCAATATTTCCAAGTCCGACCGTACCTGACAGAGCTGCCGAGAGTGCCTGGAAGTGATTAATAGCACCCGGATCATCAGGGTTGTCATACACGCCACGAACAACGGCGGGTCCGTGAGTCAAAGCTCTGTACTGTGAAACGCCGCTCCAGACTGTAAAAAGGATGCCTGTACCGACAATGATATAAAGCCAGGTTCCGTTCCACAGAATGGCGTTAATCGCCATCAATAATTCGCTTAAATTTTCCATGGAATTCTCCGTATCTTACTGTAAGTGTTTTGCCACACCTGCTTGGGGCAAAGATTTGCTCATTTGATATTATCTTGTTTGACCGTAGTGGTCAGACCGCGATCATTATTTCTCTGCTGCTTCCATGATAGCGGCTATCCCCATGCCGCCTGCCGTGCACACTGACACCAGCCCACGCCCTGATCCTTTTTCATGCAGCAGTTTGGCCATCGTAGCAACTACCCGGGCACCTGTCGCAGCAAATGGATGTCCGAGTGCAATGCTGCCACCCTTTACATTGAGCTTGGCAAGTTCGATCGAGCCCAACGGATTATTACGATTCAGCCTAGCGCGGCAAAATTGTTCCGATTGCCAAGCTTTAAGCGTGGCAATAGTTTGTGCCGCGAAAGCCTCGTGAATTTCATAAAAGTCGAAATCCTGCAATCGAAGTCTAGCTTTTTTTAATATGTCGGATACTGCAAATACTGGGGCCATCAAAAGTCCATCTACTTCGATAAAGTTAACCGCGGCTACTTTGAGAAAAGTTATGTAGGCAATAACCGGCAGATTTTTCTGTTTTGCCCAATCTTCGGATGCAAGCAATAGTCCCGCTGCGCCATCGGTTAACGGTGTACTATTGCCTGGCGTCATTGTCCCACCTTTATCTTTGTCGAAAACGGGCTTTAGAGCGGCAAGTTTTAAATAACTCGTATCCCGGCGAATGTTATTGTCTTCTTTAGCACCTTTATAAGGAATGACAAGATCGTCATAGAAGCCTTCCTCATATGCATTCGCCGCATTTAAGTGGCTACTGAGTGCAAATTGATCTTGGTGTTCACGGGATACTTCCCATTCCTTCGCTGTAATTTCCATACTCTCTCCCATCGATAGACCTGTACGTGGCTCTACGACGCTAGGGAACTCGGGCACAAAATGGGAGGGCCTAAACTTAAACCACGGGAGAATTTTTTTCATTACAGATTTGCTGTTGTAAATGTCAAGCAGGTTTTTGCGAAAGTTGTCCCGATAAACAATTGGAGTGTCACTGATAGAATCCGTTCCACCGGCAATACCGGCGTCAATCTGACCCAAAGCGATTTTGTTCGCAATTTGTATACAGGCCTCAATGCTCGTGCCACAGGCACGCTGTAAATCGAAAGCCGGCGTCTTCAGTGAAAGCCCTGAACCGATAACCGATTCCCTCGCAAGATTCCAGTCCCGCGAATGCTTTATCACTGCACCAAGGGCAACATCACCGAGCGTCTGACCTTTTAGGTCATATTTGTTAACTAGGGCACTCAAAGTGGCTGTCATCATGTCCTTGTTAGAGCAGCCGCTGTATACAGAATGGGCGCGACAGAAGGGAATCCTCAAACCCCCAACTACCGCTACTCGTATAGATTGTCCATCGTGCAACATACCTATCCCTAATATTCAAATGAGCAAGTTTTGATCGTGCGGCAACTGTACACTATTGCCTTCATTGCTATAAGCACTACATGTTACAGTCTTATTATTAAACAATAGAGAAAGGATGAGATTATCCGCGGTGTTCAAGCTCTGGGAGTATTTCAACGAATACGGTTACTTGACGAATACAGAGATGCACAGGAACGGAGTCCTCCAAGAAGAATGACCACCTCCATGCATGGCTAACCTCCGGAAGGCAGGCTAGTCGATTTACTCGGTGACTGCGGCTGTCCCCATGCTTATCCCTGGAGCTGGCAGATTACTATAACCTCTCAAGTGTTTATCTATAGCCCGAGCAGCTCCGCGCCCCTCATTTATTGCCCAAACTACAAGCGATTGACCGCGACGGCAATCTCCTGCAGCAAACACGTCAGGTATCGTGGTGTGAAAATCGCCATGTTGTGCCTGATAGTTCGAACATTCATCCAACTCTATTCCAAGAATCTTTGATAGATAGTTTTCTGGACCCAAAAATCCCATCGCTAATAGAATAAGATCAGCTTGCCAACGCTCCTCACTTCCTGCAATTTCGACTAATTGTTGCCTCTTTCCTTTAAGCTGCCAATTCACCTTGAGGGCACTTAAACCGCTCACGCCCCCATCTCCATTGTCAAGGAATTCCTTTGTAACAACACTATAGCTACGTGGGTCAGAGCCAAAACGTGCTATTGCTTCTGAGTGACTGTACTCTGTGCGGAAAATTTCTGGCCAATTTGGCCACTGATTATCTATTGTACGTTCAACTGATGGTTGTGGGAGTAGTTCCAAATTCATAATGCTACGGCAACCATGCCGCAATGCGGTTCCTATGCAATCAGCACCTGTATCACCACCACCAATTACAATGACATCCTTATTTTTGGCACTTATATATAGATTATCTTTTAATTCACTGTTTAAAAGACTTCTCGTGGTTCCAGTAAGAAATTCCATAGCGAAGTAAATTCCTGAAAGTTCTCTCCCTGGGATAATCAAATCGCGTGGAACAGTGGCACCGGTGGCTAACAATAAGGAGTCAAACTTTCTCATAAGGTCTTCAGGATCCATCTGTTTGCCCACATCCGCGTTCGTTATGAAATCAATGCCCGCATCACGCATGAGGTTTACTCTGCGCTCGACCAAAGATTTATCAAGCTTCATATTGGGGATCCCATATAAAAGTAGTCCACCGATGCGATCAGCTCGCTCATAGACAGTTACTTCATGGCCAACTTTATTAAGTTGATCCGCTGCTGTTAGTCCGCAAGGCCCAGAACCAATCACGGCTACCTTTTTTCCAGAGCGCGTCACTGGTGTTTTGTGACTGACCCAGCCCTTTGCAAAACCATAATCGATAATGGCATTCTCAATATTTTTGATTGTCACTGCCGGATCCGTAATTCCAAGTACACAAGCGCCTTCACAGGGTGCCGGGCACGTACGCCCAGTAAATTCCGGGAAATTATTTGTCTTGTGAAGAAGGTCCAAAGCCTCTCGCCAGCGTCCGCGATAAACCAAATCGTTCCATTCCGGTATGAGATTATCGATCGGACAGCCTGTAGCTGATTGGCAAAACGGAACGCCACAATCCATGCATCGTGCGCTCTGTAATTTCAAATGTTTTTCAACTGGCTTGGTGAATATCTCATTAAAATCACTAAGACGCTCGCCAGCATCCCGGTAGGGGACACTTTTTTTGGGGTACTCCATGAAACCAGTGTGTTTACTCACGATGCCTTCTTTCAGTGCTCAATTACTACCAAAGGAACTTCCATATCTTCTTCGTGTAATATTTTCTCTATCTCTTCATTATGTTTTCTACGCTCAGCTAATACGCGCTTGTAATCTATTGGCATAACCTTTTTGAACTTTGTGAGTATCTCTGGCCATTGATCAAGTATTCTCTGAGCCACGTCCGAATTGGTATATTGCTTATGCAATTCAATCATTTCGCGTAGTTCTGAGATATCCTCATTGTGCTCTAATCTTTCCAAACTCACGGTTCCCATATTACACTTCGCTTGAAAGTTACCTTGTGGGTCCCATACATACGCAATGCCACCAGACATGCCAGCTGCAAAGTTTAGTCCTGTTTGGCCCAGAATTACTGCGCGCCCACCTGTCATATATTCGCAAGCATGATCTCCAACACCCTCGACGACAGTGCGTGCACCACTGTTGCGAACACAAAAACGCTCAGCAGCTTGGCCCCTAAAAAATGCCCTGCCACCAGTTGCTCCATAGAGAGTCACGTTGCCTATCAAAACATTGTCTTCGGCAATAAATGTACTTTCCTTAGGCGGATAAATAATTAAGCGTCCACCGGACAGCCCTTTGCCCACGTAATCGTTACTATCTCCTTCAAGTTCAAGCGTGATGCCTTTGGATAAAAAAGCTCCGAAGCTTTGTCCAGCTGATCCGGTAAGCTTGATGTGAATTGTGTCAATGGGTAGACCACGCTCACCCCAGACTTTCACTACTTCATGGCTGAGCATAGTGCCTACTGTTCGGTTGGTATTCAGAATTGGTAGGTCAAGCTTGACTTGACTCCCATTACGAATCGCATCTTGGGAAAGTGCGATTAACTTGTTGTCGAGCGCGTGCTCGAGCCCATGATTTTGAGCAGTGGTACAACGAACCTTAACATTCTTGTGACGTTTGATAGCTGTCGTAAGTATTGGTGTCAAATCAAGTCCATCGGCTTTCCAATGTTCGATGGCATCTCGAGTCTCTAGTATGTCCACTCGTCCAATCATGTCATCCATTCGACGGAATCCGAGTTGAGCCATAATTTCACGTACCTCTTCGGCAACCATGAAGAAGTAGTTGACTACGTGGTCAGCTTGACCTGCAAACTTTTTTCTCAACACTGGATTCTGGGTCGCAATCCCTACGGGACAGGTGTTCAAATGACATTTACGCATCATGATGCAACCCATGGTGATCAAAGGAGCTGTGGAGAATCCCATTTCTTCTGCGCCTAGAAGAGCCGCAATAACCACGTCTTGGCCTGTTTTCAGTCCGCCATCAGCCTGCAGTACAACACGGCTACGGAGGTCATTCAGTACCAACGTTTGATGAGCCTCAGCGATTCCAAGTTCCCAAGGCAATCCAGCATGTTTAATACTTGTTAGTGGGGAAGCACCTGTACCTCCTGAATCCCCAGAAATCAAGATGTGATCCGCATGTGCTTTAGTAACACCTGCTGCAATTGTTCCAACACCTACCTCAGAAACCAGTTTGACACTGATTCGCGCTAATGGATTCGAGTTCTTTAGGTCATATATCAACTGTGCCAAATCTTCGATGGAATAAATGTCATGATGTGGAGGAGGACTGATAAGACTTACTCCGGGAGTGGAATAACGTATCCGAGCAATGATCTCATCCACCTTATTTCCGGGGAGTTCGCCGCCTTCACCAGGCTTGGCTCCTTGTGCCATCTTAATCTGCAATTCATCGGCATTTGTTAAATACGAAGCCGTAACGCCAAAACGGCCAGACGCGATTTGTTTAATTGCTGAACGACTAGAATCTCCTGAAGGCAAGGCTATAAATCTATTCGGATCTTCTCCTCCCTCACCTGTGTTACTTCTCCCCCCGATACGATTCATTGCTATCGCCAGATTCTCGTGAGCCTCCGTAGAAATGGATCCAAAACTCATCGCTCCTGTGCAAAATCGTTTAACAATTTCGCTGGTCGGCTCTACCTTCCTTATACTAATAGCATTGGCGGCATTCAAATTGAATTGTAGTAAACCGCTTAGTGTACAATTTGCTCTTGTATTATCGTTGACATGATTGGTAAATCGCTTATATATATCATGCTCTTTAGTCTGAGCAGCTGCCTGAAGGTAGGAGATTCCCTCAGGGTCCCAAATATGTCGTTCACCAGTGCTGCGCCAGTGAAATTCACCAGGATTAGGCAAGCCTTCAGAGGGAGACTCATCGAGTTCTTCTGAGTATCCTAAAGCATGTCGTCTTAGAAGCTCTTTCTCAAGTACATTGAATTTAACACCCTGTAAACGACTTGCTGTGCCCACGAAGCATCGATCGATAATTTCGTCAGCAAGGCCAATCGCCTCAAAAATTTGTGCGCCCTTGTATGACTGCAGTGTAGAAATGCCCATCTTCGCCATAACCTTAAGCATCCCTTTAGCAATCCCTTTTCGGTAGGATGCAACTATACTGTCATCATCATCGAGGATGACGAAGGGTCCGTCTGCGTAGGTTTTGTGATCCAGCAAACCGTCCTTCCGAGTCTGCCACAACGCCTCAAAAGCTAGATATGGATTAATTGCATCTGCACCATAGCCGACCAATAGACAATGATGATGTACTTCTCTGGCCTCACCGGTTTCAATAACAAGCCCAGCACAAGTTCGCTTCATCCGTTTTACGAGATGGTGGTGTACGGCGCCACAGGCTGTAAGCGCGCTAACTGGTACACGGTTTTTATTGATCGCGCGATCTGAAAGAACAACGATACTGTATCCATCGTCAATTGCTTTCTCCGCCTGTGTGCAAATGCGATCTAAAGTGCGTACAAGTGCTCCCGGAACATTATTTCGATCAAAGGTGGTATCGATAGTCTTTGAGCACCAATTAAGATGATCTAAGCATTTTATTTTTGCCATTTCACCATTCGTAAGAATCGGATTTCGCAAACGTAAACGATGACAATGCTGTTCTGTGGTATCTAGTAGATTTTTCTCCGGGCCAATGTGGCACTCGAGCGACATAATGATCTCTTCACGAATGGAATCGATTGGTGGGTTTGTAACTTGTGCAAACAACTGCTTAAAGTAATCGTAAAGCATCCGTGGCTCATCACTCAGACAGGCTAAAGCTGAATCATTACCCATTGAACCAACCGGATCGCGTAGCTCTTTAATCAGTGGGCGCAACATGAATTGCATCGTTTCGACGGTATAACCAAAAGATCTCATCCGAGCGAGTAATGTTTCTGAATCCAAATGTGGGACTTTTTTAGCAGCCCTTAAATCTTTCAGTATGATGCGCTGCGAGTTTAACCATTGACCGTAATTTTGTTGGCTAGCGAGTTCTTTTTTTATTTCCTCATCCGGAATTAACTTTCCCTGTTCTAAATCTATGAGAAACATTCGACCTGGTTTCAGCCGGCCTTTTGCCTTTACCATTGAAGGATCGACATCTAGAACACCTACTTCGCTAGCCATAATTACGCGATCATCATGGGTAAGGTAATACCGACTAGGACGTAGCCCATTACGATCTAACACTGCGCCAATGTAATGCCCATCTGTAAAGGCGATTGAAGCTGGTCCGTCCCACGGCTCTAGAACACAGGAATGAAAGTCATAGAAGGCGTGTTTGGCAGCATCCATTAACTCGTTCTTCTGCCACGCTTCAGGAATCATCATCATTATCGATTCCTGAAGTGTTCGGCCCGTCATGCGAAGAAATTCTAGAACGTTATCGAAGGTTCCAGAGTCCGAACAATCAGATTCAACTATAGGGAAAAGCTTTTTTATTGACGCCCCGAAAAGATCGCTTTCCATGATACCTTCTCGTGCTTGCATCCAATTTTTATTACCTTGTAAGGTATTGATCTCTCCGTTGTGGCACATGAATCTATTGGGCTGTGCGCGATCCCAACTGGGGAAAGTATTAGTGGAGAAGCGCGAATGGACCATTGCCAAATTTGTGGTGTAGTCCTCTGCATTCAAATCAGGAAAAAAAGTCATTAACTGACTACAAGTCAGCATGCCTTTATAAATAATCACCTTCGTAGACAGGCTACAAATGTAGAATGTTTTAGCCTGGTCCATTTTTTCATCATTCCGAAGAAGGTGACTTGCGCGTTTACGAATTAGGTAAAGTTGTCGCTCAAAGGCATCTCCTTCCAGGTCTTCGCTAGCTACAATGAAAATTTGTTCAATGTGAGGAGCAGCTTCACGGGCAGTGGCCCCTAATCTTGCAAGCTTGGCCTCTGTTGGTACGAGTCTCCAGCCTAAAATTTTTTGACCTTCTTCAACGCATATTGCTTCGACAGTTTTTTTACATTTATTACGTTGTACATCGTCTGTAGGTAAGAAAACGATACCGGAGCCAACCTTGTTAGGTTCAGGCAGACGTTGCCCCAAATCATCTCTAGCTACCCTGGTAAGAAACTCGTAGGGAAGCGCTGTTAGAATACCGGCGCCATCGCCGGTATTTACTTCAGATCCACGTGCCCCACGATGATCCATCCGATTCAATAAACTATCCGCATCGCAAATAATCTGATGTGAATACTCGCCCTTTATATTTGCCACGAACCCAATGCCACAGCTGTCTCGTTCCTGGCTCGGACAATACAGCCCATGCGCTGGAGGTAGTTTTTTTTGATTGCGTAAGATCATGCTATGTTCATACTAAATAAGTTCGCCACAGGTCAATATTAGCCGGGCTAACCGAAATTTATGTAATTTGACATAATAAAAGGCCACGGGCTCCTTTGGTGAAGCTTTGTAATACTTCACTCCTATTTCCCTACTTTGAATATACTCTTGCAGTTTTACCGGGGGAGAGCTGTTGTCACAATTAAACAGGTAGGGCCCATATAGCTTATAAGTAGGGGGCCGCCATGCGTTTAATTCGCTGTTGTCGAGGCGCCGGTAATGAGTGCTATTTTTCCATCAATCAAATTGACTCATTAATGAAATAGAACTCTTCTACCTAATGATTATACCTGATACTACGCATGTATTTATTTACGTATAGATAGGTGTGCTAAATAAGCTGATTTGAAACACAGATTTATACTTGATGTTTATATTATTTATTGAACCATTGTGGCCTTGGTAACCAGTTGAGCAATAGATAACACTGGATCATCTATATAGACCATTGTTGTTATCATTGGATAAACTGCTGTCGATAAACGTAATGCATACCAAGTGCGCGGCTAGCCATAAAAAATATGAATGCCAGCCACAATCCATCATTGCCGAGGAATTGTAGAACATACCAAGCTGGCACGAATATAATAAATGTTGAAATCAACATAATGTTTCGCATCTCCTTAGCGAGTGTTGCGCCTACAAATACACCATCGTAGAGATAGGCCCAAACGGCGACGAGTGGTGACAGGATAAGCCACGGTAGATAACGCTCGGTTGCCTCACGTACCTCAGAAAGATTTGTCAGTATTGAAATTAGCAACGAGCCGGAAAACGCAAATAAAATACTGAACCCGACAGCGACAATCAGTGACCAGCGTAGGGCTAGCGTTACCGAGCGTCTCAAAGCTGCCCTGTTATTTTCACCGATGGCCTTACCAACTAGGGCTTCCACCGCATGTGCAAATCCATCAAGTGCAAATGCGAGTAAATATTGTAAATTCATGAGGATGGCATTTGCCGCCAAAATCAGTTCACCTTGACGAGCACCTTGTGCTGTGATGAATGCGAACGTAAACATCAAAGCTATAGTGCGTACGAATAAATTTCCATTCAAGGTAAGGAATACTGCATATTCTCGAAGTGTTGTCAGTTTCGTAATGAGCCAAGAACCTTCGTGTTTCTGCAGTTCTCGAACAACAAACCCAAGAGCAACTATTAGTCCTGTGAATTCCGCTATGACTGAGGCAAGTGCAATGCCGTCAACCTTCATTCCGATAAGAATAACGAAGACCAAATCAAGAATAATGTTCGTGATATTGATTGTTAGTACAATGATTAATGGAATGCGAGCGTTCTGCAGCCCAATAAACCAACCGATTAATGCAAAGTTTGCGAGTGCTGCCGGGGCACTCCAGATTCGTATAAAAAAATATTGATCAGTAAATACAGCAACGCTGTTACTAGGGCTGATAATATTGATGGCAGCTGTAAAAAATGGCAGTTGGAACAGAAGCAGGATACTGGCAATTACTGCTGCAACAATCAGTGACTGTCCCAGCGTGATTCGGAGTCCGTTAAAATCATTAGCACCAAATTGCTGTGCAGTTATACCGGTTGTACCCATCCTTAGAAAACCGACACCAATATATAGGAAGCTGATTATGATCGTGCCAACTGCAACCGCGCCTAGGTAAGCAGCATTTTCGAGGTGCCCGGCTACACCAGTATCGACCATGCCAACAAATGGTACGGAGATATTTGACAGAATCATCGGTGCGGCGATGCGCCAAACATCCTTGTTCTTAGGAAGTGAATTAATGGGGAAAGACCATGTTCTTGTTATTAGTCGAGTGCACGATTTTTGTCGAGAGTAATCTTCTTGCTCGTTATTTGAAAGCGTTTATAAGAGATATTTGACGCAATTTACTCGCAATGCCACTCAATACCTAAAGCTGGTTCGTTCCCAATTATCTAAAGGCACTTACGCCTGTCAACTCTTTGCCGACGACGAGTTGGTGCACAGTTTCTGTGCCCTCATAGGTAATGACGCTTTCAAGGTTTAACATGTGTCGGATTGGTGTGTACTCTGCGCTGATACCACTACCACCTAAAATATCGCGCGCATCCCGAGCGATATCAAGCGCGGCGCGGACATTGTTCCATTTGGCGAGCGATACCTGTGTGGGAGTCAGTTGGTTCTGATCTTTGAGTCTTCCCAATCGTAGTGAGAGGAGCTGTGCTGTTGTAATACGCCTTGCCATATCCGCAAGACGCTCCTGAATAGCTTGGTTATGCGACAGAGGTTTGTCGAAAATAATACGGTTCTGAGTGAAATTAATTGCCTCTTCCAGACAGGCTTGTGCGGCGCCTATGACGCCCCAGGTTATTCCATAACGGCCCTGGGTTAGGCAGCTAAGCGGACCACGGAGCCCAATAATACCGGGCAGAACATTTGCTTCAGGAAGTCGTACATTATCGAAGAACAAGGCGGATGTATCAGAAGCCCTGAGAGAAAACTTATTTTCAATTTTCTGTGCTGTAAATCCTTGCATGTCTTTTTCGACAATAAAACCACGAACTCCCTCATCCGTCATCGCCCATACCACGGCTATATCTGCGATATTACCGTTTGTGATCCACATTTTTGAGCCGTGAAGAATCCAGTCACTACCATCGTGCTTTGCATGGGTTTTCATGTTGCCTGGGTCAGAGCCTCCCTGCGATTCTGTTAGTCCAAAACAACCAATTGTTTCACCGCGTGCCATCGCGGGCAGCCATCTATCCTTTTGTTCATCGGAGCCGTATGTATGGATTGGAAACATGACCAGGCTGCTCTGGACCGATACGAAGCTTCTTATTCCGCTATCACCACGCTCGAGCTCCTGACAAATTAACCCGTAGCAAATATTGTTCAATCCTGCACAATCATATCCGGTTATGGAGCTGCCTAGCAGGCCAAGTTCAGCTATATGGGGAATAAGGTCTTCCGGAAAATAATGATGCTCGAATGCGTCCCGGATAATCGGAAGCACTTTCTCATCGACGAATCGTGCAACAGACTCTTGCACTATTTGCTCTTCGTCCGTTAATTCCGAGCGCACATCAAAAAGATCCAGTGGATCTAGCTGTGTATTTAAAGCTTTCGCACGTTCAATTGATTTGGTGCTGGCCACTTCGATTTTCCTCAACCTCTAACAGGTAAGATGAGCATCGATTCTAACGGATTTGTAGAACCAGCAGTGGATTCATCCCCATTATTCAATACGGTATACCTAGCCGCCGATAAAGGTTTGACAATAGCCACATGGGGGCGATCATTAATAGTTGGATGTCTTGTAAGACTGCCCTGATACCGCCTCTAGTGTATTGGCCCAACCATAGTCCTAATATTGCGATGAACGTCAGGCCGACAGAAATCCAAATCAGCAGGTAATCAAAATTCTTTAACCACGATGTGAGTTTCGCGACGCCAAGCACGAATGGCAACATGCCGATCGCCAAAGATGTAGAAATGATGAAGTAATAGACTACTGATACTGCTAAAAAAATGATGCCCCAGTTTAGGAACGGAGAAATTTTTATAAAGGCTTCTGGTATAGGTAACGATGCTAACAATCCTATTGTGCCAACGATGAGAATTGGTACTGCTAACCAGTACAACCCGGGGTTATCAATACCGCGATGATTTTCACCGTATTCAATCAGCCATTGGTCAGGCTCAGACATAAAATTCTCTTCTAGGCTTTGAGCACAGCATTATATAAATATCGCTCTAAGGCTTATAAGTGATAATTTTGACATGCAAAAAAAACCCGGTCACTGAGACCGGGTTTTCGTAGATCTTTTTATAGCAATCAGACTTCCATTGCCTTACGAAGCTTCTTGATTGCATTATTTTCGACTTGCCTAATTCGCTCGGCCGAAACACCGTAGTGGTCAGCGAGTTGATGCAGCGTTTGTTTTTTTTCTGCTAGCCAGCGCGTTGCTAAAATATGTTGGCTACGCTCATCAAGTGTCGTCAGCGCTTCCTTCATTCGTGTTGTTGCGTCATCGTGCCAGTCGACTTTTTCTACAAGCACGGCAGGATCGGCATCCGGACTAGGAAGATAGGCGGCTGGCGTAAAAATACGGTCATCATCGCCGGGATCAGGACCGGGATCGAAGACCGCATCCCGAGCCGTAAGTCTGCGTTCCATTTCGCTAACTTCGGCCGGACTGACTCCAAGATCTTTAGCCACGGCATGCGTCTCATCATTAGATAACCAGGCAAGACTCTTTTTTGATTTACGCAAGTTGAAAAAAAGTTTTCGCTGCGCCTTAGTAGTAGCTACTTTAACAATGCGCCAGTTGCGAAGTACGAATTCATGAATTTCCGCTCTAATCCAGTGAACGGCGAATGAAACAAGCCTAACACCAAAATCAGGATCAAATCGTTTAACGGCCTTCATGAGCCCGACATTGCCTTCCTGAATTAGGTCATTTAACGGTAAGCCATAGCCCATGTATCCTTTCGCGATATGCACGACAAAACGAAGATGCGCTATGACGAGTTCACGCGCAGCTTCAAGGTCTTCCTCATCACGGAACCTGCGAGATAGAGCTTGCTCTTCTTCTCTAGACAGCACCGATATTGAACCGACTGCCTGGATGTAGGCATCGAGACTGCCGACCGGCCCGGCAAGGGCAAGGTCATGATTTGTGGTTGAAAGTGCCATTTTTATCAGATTTAGATACCTCTGTTGGAGGTTATTTTAGCACTCTACTAATTAGAGTGCTAACAATGCCATAGAAATCCCTGTCATGAGGATAGATAAATCCTTTATTATCAATATGATAAAATAAATATGGAAAGATGAATTATGTCCAATTCATGCCCTGGATTGGCGTTCATAATCGTAGTGACATGATTTGTCACCGGCTATCTTCGTGCTGTAGCGCATTCACTATTTAGGTTCATTTCTTCGCATATGATGAGTAGCAGCGAGCCACGCTCCTACAAGCCCCAGGAGAACTCCAATAGTTATGATGATGAGACTTTCGGAAAGATTTAGTTCCAGTACACTAAATGTTTTGTTGTAAAGACCGGCTAGCTGCCTCACTGGTTGTTCCAGCGTATAAAGCCCATACCTTACAAAGATTAATGCAAGTAATCCGCCACCGAGGCCATACCAAAAACCGGAATACAGGAACGGTCTTCTAACAAATGCATTGCTCGCCCCGATGAGTTTTGTGACTTCAATTTCTTCGCGACGATTTTGAATATCTAGCCGAATCGTGTTACCGATAATGATAGCTATCGTAATTCCTAAGAGTATGGTACCGATGATGATTGCACGACGCAGGATCTCAAGTATTGCATGAAGACGCTGCACCCATTCCGTATCTATCTGGATCAGATCGGTCTCCGGTAGATTTCCGAGTTCTTCATGGAGCAAAGCCATCGATTGTTCCGTATTCGCACCATCCGGTCTAACGATAAGCGTATGCGGCAATGGATTTACTTTTAAATGATCAAGAGCAGTACCAAAACCTGAGGCTAACTTGAATTCGTCGAGGGCGTCTTGTGCTGAAATGAGTATCACCTGTACTATATCGGCTCGCTGTTCTATCAGATCAGCCAACTGGGCCGCATCTTTCACAGTGACATCACCTTTCAGATAAACAGAGAAATCGAACACATTTGACCAATTGCTGCTAATAGATTGGGCGTTTTTTATGGTGAGTTGCATTGCAGCAGGAAGCGCAAGCGTTACAGCAATGACAAGCACAGTCATCAGGCTTGCGAAAGGCTGACGAACCAGTCGACCGAGAGCGCCAATAGATGTGCTTACATGACGCAGGAACCACGTAGATATAGGGCCGACTGATCTTCCAGATGTAATCAATTCGCTTGTTTTACTTACCGCCATTGATTTTCCTGTTACTTAGATTAATCCGTAACTTCATCGCGGGGGATTCCGACTTGAAGAACACCATTTTCCAGTGAAATTCGACGGCAACCGAGCTGATCAATGAGAGCAAGATCATGGCTTGCAATCAATAAAGTAACACCGACCTCGTTGAAGCGGCGAAAAATGCGCATGACCTCGAGAGACAAATCCGGGTCAAGGTTGCCCGTTGGCTCGTCCGCAATCAGAATCTTTGGCCGGTTGACTATGGCGCGCGCAATACCTACACGCTGTTGCTCGCCTTCCGAAAGCGTTTTAGGCTGCTGTTTTTCTTTGCTCAGCAGTCCGACCTGATCAAGAGCAGCCCGAACGCGCCTTCCTGCATCTCGGTATCCGATACCGGAAATAATAAGCGGCAGAGCAACGTTGTCGAATACAGGACGGTCGTACAGCAATTTATGATTCTGGAACACCATGCCGAATTGCTGTCGGTACGCAGGTATTTTTTGTTTTGATATACGACTTGTGTTTTGACTATCTACAATAACTTGACCGTGCGTCGGTCTTTCTATCAGAGTAATTAGACGAAGAAGGGTGCTCTTGCCCGCACCGGAGTGACCGGTTATGAAAACCATTTCTCCTCTGTCCACTGTTAGGGTAAGGTCTTTTAAGGCCTCTTGGCCGTTGGGGAATCTTTTTGTAACGTCTTCAATTCGGATCATGATAATGCAGGTCTATGTGGTTTAGTCAGTTTGCAACAAGGCATCAACGTATTCTCTAGCCTGAAAGATTTGCATATCTTCGACTGCTTCGCCGATACCGATAAAGCGAACAGGTACGTTGAGTTTGGTAGCTACCGATAACAGAATACCGCCTTTAGCACTGCCATCCAGTTTGGTTACAGTAATTCCTGTTAGTTGCAGTACTTCGTGAAATTTTTGCGCCTGTACAAGAGCATTCTGACCTTGGCTTGCGTCTAGCACGAGCATAATTTCTTGCGGGGCGGCAGCATCATACCTCGATACGATTCGCTTGATCTTTGCGAGCTCATCCATAAGACCTTTCTGATTCTGTAAACGTCCGGCTGTATCGGCGAGTAGGACGTCAATATTTCTAGATCGTGCTGCCTCATAAGCATCGAAGATGACAGCTGCGGGATCAGCCCCTACTTGTTGAGAAATAACAGGGATATTATTGAGTGCCCCCCAGGTTTGTAATTGCTCGACGGCAGCGGCGCGAAAAGTATCGCCGGCTGCGAGCATGAGTGTATGTCCCTCATTCTTTAGGCGTTTCGCCAACTTTCCGATTGTTGTCGTCTTACCAGCGCCGTTAACACCAACTATCAGAATGACGAACGGACCATTGCTTTTGGTTATGACGAGTGGTTGCTGTACTGATTCCAGAATTTGTGTCATCGATGTACGTAAGCCGTCTGTTACTGCATTGAGGTCTTTCAGTTCCTTGCCGGCAAGACGTTTTTGCAAACCATTAATAATTTTTGTCGCTGTCTCAACGCCAACATCCGCCATAATGAGCTGGGCTTCTAATTCATCGAGCACATCCTCATTAATTTCTATGTCGGGAGCGAGATTAGCAAGATCATAGTTAAGCCAAGAACCTCCGCGGTTAATACGTGCGCGCAGACGCTTGATAAATCCACTAGGCTTACCGGAGATTGAGGTGTTTTCCACTCTATGCATCGTCACATTGCGTTTATTCAAATGCCAAATAACCTACACTAACGCAGTTATAGGCATTGTATTGACATATCCGTTCTTGTTGCGAGAGAAATATGGCGGAAATTAGGCATCCGAGCCACAATCGGTCGCTGCCAGGCCGGTTGCGTATTGTAGCGGGAAAATGGCGTGGTCGTCTGTTGCAGATCATCGATAAACCCGAATTACGGCCGACACCCGTAAGAATACGGGAGACCTTGTTCAACTGGCTTAGCCCGGTTATAGAGGGTGCGCGATGCCTCGACCTTTTCGCTGGCACGGGTGCACTCGGGATCGAGGCATTATCACGCGGAGCCGCTCAAGTGGTCTTTATAGAAAAATCTGTCACGTTGGTTGAAGCGATACGGAAAAACCTTATCAAACTGGAGGCAGTAAATACGCAAGTTTATCAAAGGGATGCTATCGAGTATCTCTGTAAAGCAGATCCGCAGCCATTCGATATTGTTTTCCTCGATCCGCCATTTGATACAGATTTAATTGCCGATTTGTGTAAACTGCTGCGCAATAATAATTGGTTGGCGAATAGTGCAATCATTTATTTTGAACAAGGCAAGGATGATGTTAAGCCGGTATTGGTAGACGACTGGCTCATTACACATGAGAAAATTGCCGGGAAAGTGAGCTATTCTTTGATGAAGACAAGAATTCAAACCTGAAGGAGCGATTAAATGACTGTTTCTGCAATGTATCCAGGTACATTTGATCCGATTACGCTTGGTCATGAAGATCTGATACGCCGAGCGATCTGTTTGTTCGATAGAGTAGTAGTTGCAGTTGCGGCTAACCCGAGCAAAGAAACTATGTTCTCACTAGAGGAGCGAGTTGCACTAGTCCAAACAGTGCTCGAAGATTTCGATAACGTTGAAGTTATGGGTTATACCGGGCTCACTGTTAATTTTGCTCAAGAACACAATCTTCAAGTCATTATCAGGGGACTTCGGGCAATCTCTGACTTCGAATACGAGTTTCAGTTGGCGAATATGAATCGTCATTTGACAGCAGATGTCGAAACAGTTTTCCTAACTCCGAATGAAACATATACATACATTTCTTCAAGTCTAGTCCGAGAAATCTGTGGTATGGGAGGAGATGTATCCGAATTTGTCTCGCCAAAAGTAAAGATTGCATTGATAGATTATTACAGTCAGAGATGACGTTGTAGTTCGTCCTGATACGCGGGTTCACTGTTGACAATTCTTGCAATAATAAGTCGATCGTTGGCCAAGAACTATCATTGAGATTGGGCGCTCACATCGTAAGCAAGGTTCATCCTTACGGTCATATACTTTGAGCTGTTGCTGAAAATATCCTGGCTCACCATCGCTGCCATGGAAGTCACGCAATGTAGTGCCACCTGCATCTATTGCGTTACTAAGCACGGTCTTGATTGCATCAGACAGGGATTCCATGCGATGCAGTGCAATGCAACCTGCCTTTCGTTTCGGATGAATGTGCGCTACATAAAGTGATTCGCTAGCATAAATATTGCCTATTCCGACGACTACAGATGGGTTCATCAAAAATTGTTTAATACTGACTCGCCGGCTCCGTGCTCTTTCCCGAAGGTAATTTCCATCAAATGTTTCAGATAAGGGTTCCGGTCCGAGGTTACGCAACAAAGGGTGTTCGAATGGATCATCGGCCCAGAGCAGTGATCCGAAGCGACGCGGATCTCTAAACCGTAGGGCCTTGCCACTACCGAGTTCGATATCCACATGGTCATGAATACCTGCCGGTATGCCCGTCTCGATGATTCGCAGACTACCTGACATACCGAGATGAAACATGGCGGTGCCGACATCTGTGCTAATAAGCAGATATTTGGCACGGCGATTGAGAGATCGAATCTTCTGACCAGGCAGTTTTTGTTCAATCTCAGGTGCAATCGGCCAGCGCAGATTATGTCGACGCATGACAACTTTCTTCACTTCCTGATCTTTAAGCCAGGGAGCTATGCCACGTCTACTGGTTTCGACTTCAGGTAATTCCGGCATTTCGATTCATGAGTAACACACTATTCCATTTTTGATACATTGTTTTAAAGGAGTAAACCATTCGATGATCTCTTGGCTAAGAGGTTGTGGCCGCTCACATAACTTAAAGAATAGTGTTATAAGGCTGGGAACCAGTAGAATAAATATCTTAGAAGATCATTTGGAATGATTGCAGTTGTATCAACTGGCCCAACCTAGATAATGTGGTGTGATAAAAACCCGTTCTCTAAGCGGGGGGCTTCTTAACTACTTAATTTTTGCTTCCTTATAAATTACGTGTTTGCGTGCTTTAGGATCGTATTTCTTAGTTTCCATCTTCTCAGGATGAAGTCGCTTATTTTTGGTTGTTGTATAGAAATGTCCGGTTCCAGCACTCGAAACTAGTTTGATTTTTTCACGCATAATTTAACCTTATGTTAGCGCTTAAATAAGTTAACCCTGTGCCCGAAGATCCGTAAGGACTTTCTCGATGCCATATTTGTCGATAATGCGTAGACCTTTGTGCGACACTCGCAATCGGATGTAGCGTTTTTCTGACTCAAGCCAGAAACGCTTGTATTGCAGATTAGGTAAAAACCGGCGACGAGTTTTGTTATGGGCATGAGAAACGTTATTTCCACTTTGCGGGCGTTTTCCGGTGACCTGACAAATCTTGGACATGTTTTAAGTCTCTGATTTTATAAACGATGCTCGTGCCTGATGGACAGAGCGCGTGACTTTATACCAGTACAGAAGAGGCTAATCAAGGCTCCCTATAGCATGTTCCTCCATGTACCTACGCAGTGGTGTAAGAAAATTCAGGAAAAAAGATTCTGGTAGGTTTTTCGTAGAATGTTTTTCTGTACTTTGGCCATCGTATTACGAAGTAGTTCATCAACAAAAATAACCCGTTTTGGTACTTTGTAATTAGCAAGATTTTCTTTTGTAGCTTGAATTATTCCATATTCATCCAGTGTTGAGCCGTCTTCCCGTACGACTATAGCCACTACACCTTCGCCGAAATCCGGGTGCGGCACACCAATCACCGCCGATTCCTTCACTCCTGCCAGGTCATCTATGAATAGTTCGATTTCTTTGGGGTAAACGTTCAGCCCACCTGTAATCACCATATCTTTGGTGCGCCCGACGATTGAAACATAGCCGTCATCGTCAATTTGTCCCTGATCTCCCGTATTGAAAAAACCGTCTTCCGTGAAATCTTCTGCAGTTTTCTCTGGCATCTTCCAATAACCGACAAAAACATTCGGGCCACGGATTTGTAGATTTCCGATCTCATTCGTGGGCAAGAGATCACCATTATTGTTCGTTATACGTGCTTCAACTTTTGGCAAAGGTGGCCCGACAGTACCCGCTTTACGAATACCGTGCAGAGGATTTGACGTATTCATGTTTGTTTCGGTCATACCGTAGCGCTCGAGAATCTGATGGCCAGTACGGTTCTCGAATTGAACGAACGTTTCTTTAAGGAGTGGTGCTGAACCAGAGATGAAAACCCGAATATGTTTGCAATTGTCAGCCGTAAACTGATCCGTAGCGAGCAATCTCGTATAATAGCTAGGGACGCCCATCATGACTGTGCATTCTGGCAGTGACTCAATAACTTGCTCCAGATTATAAGAAGCTATCCAGTGCATGTTTGCGCCACTTAACAGCACACAACCAATGGCGACGAAGAGTCCGTGAACATGAAATATTGGCAGCGCATGCAACAGCCTGTCATCTTTAGTGAATTCCCAGGATTGAACTAATGCCTCGGTATTGCTGAGTAGATTTCCGTGTGTGAGCATGACCCCTTTCGGAAAACCTGTGGTGCCAGATGAGTACAGCAATGCGGCGAGATCATCTTTGTTCCTTGGCACTGTGAGAAAATCTTCGGATAAGCTTTCGGATTGTTCGATAAGTGAGCCCTGGCCGGTAGCATTAAGCGTATAAAGTCGTTCAATGCCTGCTGCTGTGGCGATTTTTCGTACTATCGATTCTTTGGTGGAATCACAGACAATAGCTGCAGGCTCGGCATTGTCCAGAAAGTATGCTAACTCTGTTGCTTGGAAAGCGGGGTTCAGTGGGTGAAACACGAAGCCGCCGCGCAGGCAAGCCAGATAGAGGCAAAGTGCCTGCGGTGATTTATCAACTTGCACCGAAATACGGTCACCGGGCTTTACGCCGGCATTAGACAGAAAATTTGCAAAACGAGCCGATTGCCAATCGATATCGGAATAGTAATAAGACTTATTCTTTTCGGTGCAAAGGAGTTCCTTATTCGCGTGCATCGCGAATTGCGGTCCAAAGTGGGTGTAGAGATTAAAATCTTCGTTCGACATCGTTTTTTTTCACAATACCGTGCATGATAAGACAAATCACGACGTTACAAAAAATAAATTGAGGAAGAAAGAAATGGTGATCTACGGCGTGGCTTTGTTGTCCTTTTGTATGCTGATTGGCGTCTTCGTCGGGGATGTACTTGGAGATTGGATTGGCGTGCAGGCAAATGTTGGCGGTGTTGGTATATCCATGTTGTTGCTTATTATTTTTTCTAATCTCTCGCATCACCGTTTGAAGCTCAATCCAATTACGGAATCGGGCATCGGTTTTTGGAGCGCTATGTATATTCCGATTGTTGTCGCCATGGCGGCCAAACAGAATGTAATCGCGGCCATTTCTAGCAGCTGGCTCGCAATCATCGCTGGCGTCATGGCCGTCGCCGCCAGCTTCGCGATGATTCCAATATTGGTTCGTTTTGGTAAGAGATTCTACAGTGATCAGTGATACCTTAACGGCAGTCCTTTCAGAAAACTCTCTGATCACTGCATTCGCTTTTGTTGGTATTCTTGTATGGAGTTCATATTGGATCTCGGAACGATTTACGTGGAAACATATTCATGGTTCGGCTATCGCAATTACTATTGGATTAGTGCTGGCTTATTTTGGTGGTGTGGTTACAGGGGGTAGCAACGGGCTTGCAGATATTGCCCTTTTCGGAGGTATCGGAATCATGGGTGGTGCCATGTTTCGTGATTTTGCTATCGTGGCGACAGCATTCGGTGCGGATCTCGCTGCCTTAAAAAAGGCGGGGATCGTTGGGGCACTATCAGTCATCATCGGCGTCATCCTTTCTTTTGTAGTTGGAGCTTTAGTTGCAATCGCATTCGGTTATACCGATGCAGTTGCGATTAGCACAGTTGGTGCGGGTGCCGCCACTTATATTATCGGTCCAGTGACCGGAACTGCTTTGGGTGCTGGATCTGATGTCATCGCACTCAGTGTTGCAGCAGGGTTGACAAAGTCCGTGCTTGTCATGATAGGCACACCATTTGTTGCTCCCCACATAGGTTTGAATAACCCTCAATCTGCTTTGATCTACGGTGGCCTGATGGGTACAACGAGCGGTGTAGCGGCCGGTTTGGCCGCGACCGATCCAAAACTGGTGCCTTATGGTGCGATGACGGCCACTTTTTACACAGGGGTGGGTTGTTTACTAGCACCGTCAGTTTTATACCTGATTGTAAAGGCACTGTTTTAGCTGGGAAAAATATATGCGTAAAGATTCTCGAGTTTGTGATGGCCTATGAATAGGCCACTGATCACTTGTTACGTCGGCCGTAGTTAACCTAACCGTGTATGTAAATTGGCCAGTTACTCATTCCTAATTTACTGGAAAAACCACCATGAGACGGGCTAAGCTCAGTTTTAGGTAACAGACTTAAGAAACTATGGCAAAGCAGAATATCATTCTTGGAGTGACTGGCGGTATCGCAGCGTACAAAGCGCCGGAACTTGTGCGGCGACTTCGCGAACATAATGCTTGTGTACAGATTGTAATGACCGATTCGTCAACGCAATTCGTAATGGAAACTACGCTGCACGCTGTGTCGGGTCTCCCTGTTCGTCGGAGCCTTTGGGATAGGGACGCTGAGGCGGCTATGAGTCATATCGAGTTGGCACGTTGGGCCGATCTTGTTTTGATAGTGCCGGCCACAGCAGAATTCATGGCGCGCATTGCGGCAGGTTCAGCACCGGATCTTCTCTCAACTTTATGTTTGGCGACAGAAGCGCCCATCGTTATTGCCCCCGCCATGAATCATGTCATGTGGGCAAGTTCGGCGGTGCAGGCGAATCGTAAAGTGTTGGAGGAGCGCGGTATCAAGGTGCTCGGCCCGGAAGATGGTGATCAGGCCTGTGGCGAAACCGGAGTAGGGAGGATGATGGAACCAAATGACATAGTGTCTGCCATACAATCGATAGTACCAATCTCGATCATAACTACGGTGCAGTCCCAAATTAAAGGTAGAACAGTTATGATTACAGCCGGTCCAACTCGGGAGGCTATAGACCCAGTTCGTTACATCACGAACCGTAGTTCTGGGAAAATGGGTTTCGCTATTGCTCATGCTGCCAGAGACGCTGGAGCGCAAGTCATTCTGATTAGCGGGCCGGTTAGTCTATGCAAACCAGATGGGGTTGAGTTTATCCAAGTCGAGACTGCAGAACAGATGTTCGCTGCTGTACACCAGCACATTCAAGATCTCGACATATTCATTGCTGTTGCTGCTGTATCGGATTACCGACCAAAGAAACCCGAGCAAAATAAGATCAAAAAAACAAAAGAGGTAATGCAGATCGATCTGATCAAGTCACCTGATATTCTCGCGTCAGTAGCTAAATTATCCAGCGGACCTTTCACAGTCGGTTTTGCAGCAGAAACCGAGCGCGTGCGCAGTTACGCTCTCGGTAAACTTAAAAACAAAAAACTTGACATGATTATTGCCAATCAAGTTGGAGTCGATCGCAGCTTCGACTGTGATGATAGTGCAGTGGAAGTGTTTTGGCGTGGAGGAGAACGATCTTTCCCGATGATGGCTAAATCGGAACTCGCGATGCGATTGATTCAGTTAATTGCGGAGCGGCACATCGGGAACTCCGGCGCGAAAATAAAAAAATAATGATCACAAGATGTGAGGAATTGATAGGTAAGAACATTGAGGGCGATTGAACTGAAGATATTGGATTCCCGAATTGGGAAATCCATCCCCCTGCCGCACTATGCAACTAGTGGATCTGCAGGTCTTGATATGCGTGCATGTATCGATGAGCCGTTAACTGTCAATTCGGGAGAAACTAAATTAGTACCTACCGGCCTGGCTATTCATATCGGCGATAATTGTTTAGCAGCAGTACTGCTTCCGCGCTCCGGACTTGGGCATAAATACGGACTAGTGCTTGGTAATCTGACCGGATTGATTGATTCCGATTATCAGGGACAGATATTTATCTCTTGTTGGAACAGAAGCAGTAAAGCATATGAAATCAAGCCCGGGGAACGCATTGCACAAATGGTATTTACACCTGTTGAGCAGGTTCGATTTGAGGTTGTAGAGAAATTTAGAGATAGCGAACGGGGGGATGGCGGATTCGGCCATTCTGGGACCGGATAAGTTGGACTAAACAAAGATTTGGATTAGCTCAAGTTTCTCAGAGGTTTAAATGAGTTAATTTTTCCATTAGTAATCGCGTAACCTAAATACACACGCAACGCAGCTTTCGAAGAAGGATTAATTTGCGCATTTAGAACTGATTATATAAATAAAAATAAATAGTTATTTTCCTACCCCATATTTTTTTCTATAGTTGATAACGGCATCAAGGAACTCGTTATATTCAATAGATTCTTCAAGCATATTGACCAAGTCTGCGAGCTGGACAATGCTGATGACCGGAATTCTAAGTATTTGTTCTATTTCCTGAGTTGCTGAGCGAGAGTTTCCCCCAACCTCCTGCCGATCGAGTGATATAACAACTCCGGCAATATCGGCACCCGCGGCTATAATTATCTGCTGCGCTTCGCGAACCGCTGTACCCGCGGTAATTACGTCGTCAATAATAAGTACCTTCCCGGCTAGTGGCGCACCAACAATATTGCCCTGCTCGCCATGATCTTTAGTTTCCTTTCGGTTAAAAGCATACGGCACGTCAAGGTCGTGATATTCAGCGAGTGCCGCTGCCGCCAAAACGGCAAGTGGAATGCCTTTATAAGCCGGGCCGAAAAGCATATCGAATTCTATGCCTGAATCTACGATTGCCGAGGCATAATAACGGCCAAGTTTTGCAGCCGCATAGCCCGTGTTAAAAAGGCCGGCATTAAAAAAATAAGGGCTCATTCTGCCGGACTTTAGTGTGAATTCACCGAAACGCAGAACATTTAGTTCGAGGGACAACTCTAAAAAATTTCTTTTATACGCAGACATATTGTTGGATCAAGATTCAGGTTCTGTATGATTGTTTGTTCTAATCTGTCAGGATTTCGTGCCACATTAGAGCATGGCAGTATGGCATACCGATGTCCTATTTTGTGCAGATAAATATAAGTTAATCTATGTAATGAAATAATCTATTCAAGGTTGAAAAATATGTTTCGTGTTATCAGTCTTAATGCAAACGGCATTCGCGCTGCAGCGAGAAAAGGATTTTTTGAATGGATGGGCAAACAATCGCCTGATGTTGTCTGTATTCAGGAAACCAAGGCGCAAATCCATCAATTGACAGACGCCTGCTTTACTCCAGCCGGTTATTATTGCTTTTACGAGGATGCGATTAAAAAGGGCTACAGCGGAGTCGCGATATATTCACGCCAAGAGCCTGATGATGTTATTCGCGGTTTCGGTGAGCAGGAGTTTGATGATGAAGGACGATATCTGGAAGTCCGGCTGGGAAAACTGAGTGTGGTATCGGTATATCTGCCATCCGGATCTTCCAGCGAAGAACGGCAAGCGGCGAAGTTCCGCTTCCTCGATGTATTTACACCGCACCTACAGAAACTAAAAAAGCGAGAATCAGAATACATACTATGTGGAGACTGGAATATTGCTCACAAGGAAATCGACTTGAAGAACTGGAAAGCTAATCAGAAAAACTCCGGATTCCTACCAGAGGAACGGCAGTGGATGGACGAGCTTTTTAGCTCGGCGAACTATGTTGATGCGTTTCGCATGATTAATGCCGATGCTGATCAATATACATGGTGGTCAAATCGCGGTCGTGCCTGGGACAACAATGTAGGGTGGCGTTTGGACTATCAGATTGTGACACCAGGTTTAAAGGATAAGGCAATAACCACCGATATCTACAAAACAGATCGTTTCTCAGATCATGCACCATTGACCATCGACTACAACATTTAGTATGTCTGACAGACTTGCTCATGAAGAATCTTGGGAGCAAAAGGCGAGTGCGTCGACAAATTCTTGGCTGGCATCAATAAAGGAATATTTGCATCCACGTGTTTTCGCCATGCTATTTTTGGGGTTTTCTGCAGGACTGCCGTTTTTACTCGTGTTTTCAACGATGTCCGCCTGGTTACGAGATATCGGCATAAGTCTGACTACAATCGGTTTTTTCGGTTGGATAGGAATAACTTATTCGATAAAGGTTGTATGGGCTCCCCTCGTTGATCAATTAAACATTCCCTGGCTAACAAATGCGTTAGGTAAGCGGCGGAGTTGGATGCTAATCGGGCAGACTGGCGTAGCAACGGGGTTAATCGCCATGGCGTTAGTTAATCCCGTAGATCATCTGGCGATATTCGCCTTCTTTGCTTTTTTTGTAGCCTTTGCATCTGCAACGCAGGACGTAGCGCTGGATGCATATCGCATCGAGGCAGTTGATATCCGTTACCAGGGACCAATGGCATCCAATTACCAAACCGGCTATCGAGTCGGTGTTCTTATGGCTGGTGCTGGAGCGTTATATATTGCTGACGCAATTAACTTTCAAATTGCCTACATTGCGATGGCTGCGATGATGGGGGTCGGTGTTGCCACTGTTCTAATTATTACGGAACCGGAGACGGATTCGACGGCAGCACTAGATCGCGAAAAAGATTTAGCAGCTGCGATTTCCGAATTTGTCCCTGACAAATACCATCTTGGCGAATTTAGAAAGTGGCTTCTTGGCGCTATTGTCTGCCCATTTTTAGATTTTTTTCGCCGTTTAGGGTGGTGGTCGTTAGTCATATTGGCTTTCATTGCAGTGTACCGAATTGGCGACATAGTCATGGGTATCATGGCTAATCCGTTTTATCTTGATATTGGATTTACAAAATCAGAAATCGCTACAATCTCAAAGCTATTCGGATTTGCAATGACAGTTACGGGCGCTATTGCCGGTGGACTGATGTCAGCTCGATATAGCGCTGTACGAATGCTGATCATTGGTGCAATTCTCGTTGTAATTAGCAACCTGCTGTTTGCGCAATTAGCTGTTATTGGTTCGGAGCGTTATTTTCTTATTGTGACTATCTCAGCTGATAATTTCAGTGCGGGCTTTGCCGGATCAGTTTTTATCGTATTCTTGTCTAGTCTAACCAGTACCAAGTACACAGCAACACAATACGCACTTTTCTCCTCTCTAATGACACTGCCTGGAAAGGTTATTAGTGGTTATAGTGGTGCACTGGCAGAAAATTACGGGTTTCAGATGTTCTTCTATTATGCAGCTGTAATGGGGTTACCGGCGGTAGTTCTTTCCTTGGTTGTAATGTGGTGGTCGTCCAAAGTTCTCGATGCAAGAAAAAAATTTTAAAGAAGTTGATTTCATGGAAGCTGAAGTAGCAGTTGGCCAGTTTAACAAACTCGACAATCCAGGCTGCCGCGAATTCAAGATTGGTGAAGGCGATTGGCCGTTTAAGGGATTCATCGTGCGACAGGGAGAAACAGTGTTCGCCTATCAGAATTACTGTATGCATATTGGCCACCCATTGAACTGGAAGCCCGATGGTTTTCTTACGCGGGATGGTGCAAATATCATTTGCTCATCTCACGGAGCTGTTTATGATATTTCGACCGGAGAATGTATTGCTGGTCCTTGTATTGGTAAGAAGCTCCGATCTTTGCCCGCAGAAGTGCGAGATGGTGTTGTTTTTGTTCGAGGCCCAACAACTATTTAATTCCGCTAACTAATTTCGGATAAATTGCCAGTCCCAGATTCTATGTCCTTGACGAATACCACGTCGCTCAAACTTAGTTGTCGGCCGGTCGAGCGGAGCATCTCCACTATGCACCCGTCTTTCAGATAGTCTAAATTTCTCATCAGAAGAAATCAGATCGTCGATTTGTTCGGCATAGTGTTTCCAGTCTGTTGCTATATTTAAAGTTCCGCCAGGACTAATATTTCGTGATGCGAGTTGCAGAAAATCATGCTGCAGAATTCTTCGCTTATGGTGCTTTTTTTTTGGCCATGGATCAGGAAAATAAAGGTTGATTCGTTTTAACGAAGCATCAGAAATCTGGTGACGCATCACATCTATAGCGTCGTGATTAATAAGTCGGAGGTTCGAAATTTTAGCTGCTTTGGTATACAGCAGGCAATGACCTACACCTGGCTCATGTACTTCGATACCAATGAAATCCATCAATGGGCTTTCAGCGGCCTGTTTGACAAGAGTTTCGCCGTTGCCGAAGCCAATTTCGAGGACTCTGGGTGCCGTACGGCCAAAGGTTGAATTGAAATCTAATGGTTTATCGGAAAATGTGATGCCGAAAGCGGGCCAGAGCTCCCGCAGTGCACGTTTTTGCGCTGGCGTTAGGCGTCCAGCACGTCGCACAAAGCTTCGGATAGTGCGCTTTCTTTCTTGTTGATGGGCAACAAGTGCCATTACCGGTTGGAGTAAGGCCTGCGGTGCAACACAAGCGCAAGTCGGTGCAACTGACCGATTAAGATTAGGTTCCAGGTTACGCGGATAACGCCGTCAACTCCCAAAAGAGCCTCGAGCGGGGCGGTGATGGCTGCGTTGACGCCGGCCGGGTCCATCCATACTTGTTCGGCGAGCGCTAGTTCATTGCGGCTTTCCTCTATCGACCATTCCGGCCAGTTTCGCACCTCCTCAGGATCTACCAACGTAGCGGCCCTCGGGGGCACGAGGAAAGCATTGACCGGGTCTTCCGGTTCTACCCCGAGCAACTGTGTGCTTCGGAGTATGCAGGCGGCAACGAGTTCCTGTGACATGTCGGTACCCGACCACAACGCAGTTACCCTCTCATGTATCGGTTTGGCGAGTCCGAATGCTACTTCGGGGAGATCAGAATCCGGGTCAAGTACAGGGCCGTTCAGGGTAGGCCACGAGGTGGTTGCTGGACTCTCGACAAGATCGCCGCGGATACGCTCGATGATGCCACTACCATTCGGTTCAAGGTTTTCGCCTAATGCGATGCGCAGATCTGCGGATGCGAAGGCGCAGCACGCCAGTAGTACTTCCATTACACCGGACGTGCCTAGTACCGCGGCAATTTCAACTGATCGTTTCTCATCAGGCCGGCGTGGATCGCGTAGGAAATGGTCGACGAGCGTTAATGCCGCAGCCATCTCGGTGCTGAACTGGTCGCGAGTCTCCAGTTTATCCAGGTGTGCGATCTGTGCTTCGGAGAGTCCGTCCTCGATGGCCGCGGTGTAGCGCACGGCGGAGCAAAATACACAACCGCGAATCTGTGCGCAATGCAGACGTACAGCCTCGATGACCGTGGACGGCAGGGTAGTCTTGTCCCACACAGCGTTTTCGAGTTCAATGAAGCGCTCAAGTTCGTCGGGATCAGCGTGGCCAAGAAGCGCCACTGCGCCTACCGGATCGGTGTTAGTGGCTGGCAGGATACTCATCGGTAACTCCCTATAATCACTCTGTCACCGCAAACGATGACTTCATCTGGTCTTTCTTCGCCCGGAATTTAGCCCGGAATTCTCCCGGTGCGGTCAAATGACAAACTCAACGAGCAATAATTTGTTTACAGCCAACTGCATGCTACGCTGTCTTCTGCTCCCGTGCGAGCGATAGCAGGTTACCACGACACTCGTCTCTACTGCCGACGTCACGTATTTGATATCGATGCCTAACGATGGAAGCGTGGTCCGAGAGTGACGACAAACCGAACCAAGTTGTGCGCGGGCAACACTGGACACCTGTTGATACTGATGCCTAAAGGCTGATTGACTCGAAGAGACTAAATCACAATGAGTAGACGCGAATTTCTGAGAAACATGAGTGCCACTGCCGTGGCTGGAGGACTTTTGAGTGCCAATCGGGAATCGATTGCCAATCAAGCTAATGGGCCGACTATAGGTTATTTAGAACCTCCTGAAGGTCCGCTAGCAGATCGACTCGATAGACCATGGGAAATGACCGAGGACGAGTGGACTGAAATCGTCGGGCGTGTGCGGCCGGGACGAACACTCAAACCCGAGCACTGGCCACACCAGTCACAATTTGCGGTCGCACTCTCCTTCGATTGTGATCACGAAGTTGGGTCCCTCGCGGGCGGTAGCTTCGCACCCGGCCGGTTAGCCTGGGGCGAACGTGGTAGGCGAGTTGGCGTGCCGCGCATATTGGATGTCCTACGTCGGCACGACGTGGTGGCAACGTTCTATGTCCCTGCCGTTGTTGCATTGATGGATCCCGACGAAACTCGTCGCATCGTCGGTGAGGGTCACGAGGTTGGTCTGCATGGCTGGATTCATGCAAATAACTCGCGGATGAACCGGGACATTGAACGGGAAATTATGTTGCGCGCGCGTGATATTCTCGAGAAGGTTTCGGGCCAGGAGGTCGTCGGCCACCGGTCGCCGAACTTCGACATGAGTCCGAACACGATCGAACTGGTCGCCGAGATGGGCCTTGAATACGATAGCTCGATGATGGCGGACGATTCCTGCTACGAGCTGTTGCTCGAAGGCAAACGTTCGGGTCTCGTTGAGGTGCCGGTCGAGTGGGTGCGCGATGATGCCGTTTATCTCAGTTTCAGCCGCTCGGGGGCGCGACCCTGGTTATCACCGACTGACGTGTTTAAGATTTTCAAAGATGAGCTCGAGGCGGCAGCCGCGGAGCGTGACCTGTTTCAGTTACTGATGCACCCGCACGTTATCGGCCACCGATCGAGAATTTGGATAATCGAGCGCATCATCGAGCATGCAAAGTCGCTGGGGGGTGCATGGTTCGGCACACACGCGCAGGTTGCCCGATGGGCGCGCGAAAATACTGCGTAGGACTGACTGACCGTATTTCTGCGAAGTGAATTCGTGGGGATATTGGACGAATTGACCTGGAACACATGACGAGGAACGGTATTGAATACAATTGGGAATATCGGGTCGATCAGAGGTCGGTGATACGGACAATCAGGTGACTTCAGTCAATAATGGTATTGGGACGTTAGCGGGTGTCGTTCAATGGTAGGACATCAGCTTCCCAAGCTGAGAATGAGGGTTCGATTCCCTTCACCCGCTCCAATAAAATCACTTGCTGAATTAAATTTTACGGATTACATATAGTGTGCATAGCATTTTGACGGATCGTATTAGAAATACTTAAAACGTAACATAGGGGGCCCTTTTTCTTGTCAAATTGACTGATAAAGATTAGTTACTTCTCGTCTGATCTTGATAGCTTTTTCATCAGTCTATAAAGAAACTCCTGGCCTTCAAAATACGACTTGATGAGAATACGCTCGTTTTGTCCATGTGCCCGGTTGTCGGTGATATCTGAGAATAACCCTGAGACGCCGTATACAGGTATTCCTGCATTGCGTAAGAATAGCCCATCGGTCGCACCGGTACTCATCGTCGGAATAACCGGTACACCCGGCCACAGCTCATCGGTAATGGCTTCAATCGCGCCCAATACTTCCGGTGTTAGTGGTGAGGCTGGGGAGGATATAGCATCCTTAACTGGCGTAATTGTTACCTGTGCGTCCCCGATAATTATCTCCAGCGTGTCTTGTACAATTTCGATTGGCTCACCTGGAAGTACGCGACAATTCACCGTTGCTCGGGCACGTTGTGGTAATGCGTTTTCAGCATGTCCAGCCTCTAACTGGGTAGCAATACAGGTTGTCCGCAGGCGAGAATTGTAAAATGGTATATGGGAAAGATAAGCCACTGCACTAGGATTGGGTGGATTCTGTAACACACCTCGCATTGCAGCTGCCAGATCACCTTCTTCAAGATCGATAGACCGTTCGAAGAATATTTGAGTTACTTCATTGAGTACCACGGGGAAATCATATGCTCGAATGCGAACCAGGGCATCGGCAAGGCGATAGATTGCATTGTCTTTGACTGGCAATGAGCTGTGGCCACCAGGGTTGGTTACCTCGAGAGTAAAACTTTGATATACCTTTTCACTTGCTTGTACGCCATTGGCAATGTGATTGCCATCTTTGATGGCACCGCCTCCTCCTTCGTTTAAGGCATATTCTGCATCGATCAAGTCGCGGTGATGTTTTAGGAGCCAAACCACACCATTGTCAACACCTCCCTCCTCGTCGGCAGTGAGAGCTACGATGATGTCGCGATCCGGTAGGAAGCCTTCCTGCTTGAGTCGGATAAGGTTTGCAGTGTGGATTGCCGCCTCATCCTTATCATCGGTTGTGCCGCGACCGTAGTAGTAACCATCTTGTTCAGTCAAAGTAAACGGATCAAGCGTCCAGTCTGCAGGATCCGCTTCGACGACATCAAGATGGGCGAGAAGGAGAAGGGGCTTACGACTGATATCACGACCTCGGTAGCGAACAACTAAATTTCCTTTGTTTTCTACTGGGCCTAGTACCAGCGTGTCTTCTTCTGGAAATCCTGCAGCAATCAGGTGTGCTGCCATTGCATTGGCGGCATTGGTTGTATTGCCTGTGCTATGAGTTGTATCTATTGCAATGAGTTCGCGCAGGAAATCCTTCGACATTTTCTGATGTGGTAGAAGATCGGATACTGTCGTGGATTCGGATGGAGTTACTGTTTCCGAGTTTTCTAACTCTAATACTGTACTTGTATCTTCGCTGCTGCATGAGGCCATAAGAAAAACCAATAATGCGAGTAGCAGCATAGGAGTATGTGCTGTTCTAATTTTTATCATTTTGTCCTCCTCAACTTCGGACAAGGATATATTAATTCACTTCGTGAGCCGTACTTTGGAGCACTCCGTAGCGGTTAAACATTTAGGTTAGTGGTGTTCATGAGGGGGGACGGCTGCCAATCAAGGATACTATGCCTGCAACGAGCAATATCCATCCCAGTATAGGTATTGTGTCTAGAATCAGAATCAATGTGCCCGATAAAGCTGCAGTTGCTCCCACAGCAAACATAAAAAAATGTCGTTGTTGCCGTTTGAACTGCTCACGCAATACTTTAAGTTCCAGTGCTTGCGTAGTTGCCTGTAAACTTCCTTCGGTAGCTTGATATGTAAGATGCTTTATTACTACTGGTAATTTACGCAATGCTTCCCGAAGTTGCGGTAAATTGACACGAATATCATCAAGTATCGCCCTGGGACCAACCTGCTCGTCCATCCACTGGCGCAGTATAGGATACGCCGTTTTCCAGAGATCAAGTTCAGGATACAACTCTCGGCCAAGACCTTCGATGTTAAGCAAGGTCTTTTGTAAAAGAATCAGCTGAGGTTGAATTTCCATGTTGAACTGTTGAGATATCCGAAAAAGACGGAGCAGAATCTGGGCGAAGGAAATCTCGGCCAAAGGTTTGTTGAATATTGGTTCGCAGATGGTTCGAATCGCGGTTTCAAGTTGGTCGATTCGTGTATCCGGCGGCACCCAACCGGAATCCAGATGGAGTTTAGCTATTTCATGATAGTCGCGTTCGAAGAACGCGAGGAAATTTCCTGCCAGATATTTTTGATCACTTGGGCTTAATGTCCCAACAATGCCAAAGTCCACGGCTGCGTACTTTGGCCGTTCCGGGTCGTCCACTATTACGAAGATGTTTCCGGGATGCATGTCCGCATGAAAAAAGTTGTGACGAAAAACCTGTGTGAAAAAAATCTCGACACCGTTTTCTGCCAGAACCTGAATATTGGTTCCGGATGCTCTGAGTGTTTCCATGTCACTGATTGGGATGCCATAGATTCTTTCCTGAACGAGAATTTCAGTTCGGCAAAAATCCCAATAAACCTGTGGGACATAAAGTAGATCAGAATCTTGGAAATTTCGCTTTAGTTGTGCTGAATTTGCGCCTTCGCGCATCAAGTCGAGTTCATCGATAACGGTTTTTTCATATTCTGCAACTACCTCTAGGGGGCGAAGGCGCTTGCTATTTTCCAAGTGTTTGTCCGCAAGTCCCGCAATAACATATAGAACGTCGAGATCTTGTTCTATCTGGCTGCGTACTTGCGGGCGCAATAATTTGACGATGACTTCAGTGCCGTCATCTAGTGCCGCGGTATGAATTTGTGCGATCGATGCTGCTGCGAAAGGTTCAACATCGAAGCGGGCAAATATTTCGGTAATAGGTTTGCTATATATTGCGTTAAGCATGGCTACAGCTTCTGCCGCCGGAAACGGCGGTACCTGATCCTGTAGCTTGGCTAATTCATCGGCGATATCAAGTGGCAGGAGATCCCTTCGAGTAGATACTGCCTGGCCGAACTTGACGAAAATTGGACCGAGCTCCTCAAGAGCAAGACGTATTCTTTCTCCCAGCGGAGCCAATTGGTTACTTCTTCGTGGAAAAAGATAAAAGAAAAATCTTAACGGTCGCAGGATATGAATCGCCGTGATAATTTCATCAAGGCCATACCGAACCAGGACCCGCTGAATATTTAGGAGCCTGAGTAATGTACGCTTCCGTCGCATAATCTTGTCCTTAATCTGTGTGAAGAACGTTCACAGAATTACAGTTAGTCCTCTTTTCCCCGCTGGTCGACCATTTGTTTGAGAAGATCCAGGCGTACTTCAAATCTCGCGACGTCATCTCGGAGTACATCGACTTCCCGATTAAATTTTTCGATTTCATATCTGCTTGGCAGATCACGCCGCTCTTCTTGTAGATACTCGCTGATATTTTGTCGGAGTGTTGAATCTGTTTTTCTGCCCCAGTCGCCAATGCTTCTCGCGATATCGCTGAGATGGTGAGCAGCAACATCTCCTATGATGCCTGACAGTTCTTCTTCAATATCCGGTTTTCCATAGCCGAGGAGTTTCTGAAATGCTTGCGCCAATTCGGCATCACCGGTCAAGTTAAGGGAATCATGATGAATTGCTTCTTCTCCTGCTGTACTTGTTAATCGTGCTAGTGTCATAAGAGAACCGCTTATAAGGACATCGGGCTCGCCCTCGAAGTCACCGACCAGAGTAATTTCGTTGGGGTAAACGCAAAAATAAATAGCGAGAGCTGTATTCTTTACTTTTATTGCAATCACTTTACCGTCAAGTCTCGTGCAGAGTTCCTGAGCCGGTGTAGTTACCCTGATTTGTTTGTTTACTAGCTTCATCAGGGGCCGGAATAATGTTTCGAGCATATCCATCAGAGCCGGTATCCGATATGTAACGCTACAATTCCGCCGGAAAGATTGTGGTAACGGCAGCGTTCGAAACCAGTCTCCTCCATCATCTGCAAGAATTTATCCTGGTCTGGGTGCATTCGAATTGATTCAGCCAGATACCGATAGCTTGACTCATCACTTGCTACTAATTTCCCCTGTAAAGGGATAACTTTAAATGAGTAAAAATCATAGATTGACTTGATTGCATCGATTGGTTTGGAAAACTCGAGAATCAAGGCTTTACCACCCGGTTTTAGCACACGCAGCATTGATTCTAGCGCAGTATCTTTGTTGGACACATTTCGCAAACCAAAGGCTATGGTGATGCAATCAAAGCTATTGGAAGCAAAAGGTAGGTTTTCGGCATCAACCTGCACTATGGAAAGGTTTCCAGCAACACCTGCATCTATTAAACGACTCCTACCCATGCGAAGCATATTTGCATTGATATCGGCAAGTACGACATGCCCTCGATCGCCTACTTTTCTGGCAAGTATCTTTGATAGGTCTCCAGTTCCGCCTGCTAGATCCAGTACAGTTTGATCGCGACGTACGGTGGCTTGCTCTATTGTGAAATGCTTCCACAATCTATGGAGTCCACCGGACATAAGGTCATTCATGACATCGTAACGGACCGCAACAGAATCAAACACGCCTTTTACTCTATGCGCCTTGTCTTTCAGTGGGACGGTCTCATATCCGAAATGCGTCGTGGGCGTTGCGTCTTTTGCCATTATTTTATTTTTTTACCGGCTCACGACGAGCATACCCTGCCAATTTCAGTCGGTCGAGGTACGTTTGCCAGTTTTCTTCCTGTTGCGTGCCCAGTTTGTGCAGGTATTCCCAGGTATAAAGACCAGTGTTGTGACCATCATCAAAAATGAATCGCACCGCGTAATGACCTATCGGCTCAATCAATGATACTCGGACATTTTCTTTTCCGGTTTGTAGTATTCCTTGTCCGGGACCATGACCTTGTACTTCGGCGGATGGTGAAAAGACACGAAGATACTCGAATGGCAAGTTAAAAGTTTTGCCGTCGTCAAACTCAATGACAATCAGACGCGATGTTTTACGCAGTTTTATCTCGACAGGAATCGCACTCATTATTGTTTTCTACCGTTCCTTGTATAAACGCTTGAGTTACCATGACTTTTAAAGAATATAACGGCTGAGATCCTCATCTTTTGAAAGTTCGGCAAGGTGATCATCAACATAATCGGCATTAATCTGTACATGCGATCCGCTTGTGTCCGAGGCCTCGAATGATACTGTCTCGAGTAGTCGCTCCATGACGGTATGTAATCGCCGGGCACCGATGTTTTCGGTAGTTTCGTTGACATGAAAAGCGACTTCAGCGATTCGTTGAACACCGTTCTCAACGAATTCGAGGCTGACGTCTTCCGTCGAAATAAGTGCCGTGTACTGCGAAGTTAACGAAGCATCCGGTTCAGTCAGGATACGGACAAAGTCTTTGATCGTGAGCGAATTTAATTCCACACGAATAGGGAACCGCCCCTGTAATTCGGGAATCAAGTCAGATGGCTTGGAAACATTAAAAGCACCTGCGGCGATGAATAGAACATGATCGGTTTTTACCATACCGTACTTGGTGTTGACTGTTGAACCTTCCACCAGTGGCAGTAGATCTCTTTGCACGCCTTCGCGGGAAACATCTGCCCCTATCGTTTCTGAGCGTCTGGCCACCTTGTCGAGTTCATCGAGAAATACGATGCCATGCTGTTCAACTGCTTCAAGTGCTTGTGATTTAATTTCCTCTTCATCCAGCATTTTTGCCGCTTCTTCATCTGCTAGAAGCTTCAATGCCGCTTTGACTTTGAGTTTCTTCGTCCTTTGCCGATCGCCCGACATATTCTGAAACATACCCTGAAGCTGATTCGTCATTTCTTCCATGCCCGGCGGCGCCATGATTTCGATACCGACCGGTATTGCCTGGATGTCAATCTCTATTTCTTTGTCGTCGAGTGTTCCTTCGCGAAGCATTTTACGAAATTTCTGTCTAGTGTCGCTATTGTCGTTTATGTCCCCACCTTCGGCAGCCAATCCACTATTCTGAACCGATTTCGGTAACAGAGCGTCAAGAACTCGTTCCTCGGCAGCATCCTCGGCACGGTGGCTTATTTTCGCTACCGCTCTTTCGCGATTCATTTTGACCGAAATATCCATGAGATCGCGGATGATGCTATCGACTTCGCGGCCGACATAGCCGACCTCGGTAAATTTGGTAGCTTCTATTTTTATAAAGGGAGCCTTGGCCAGTTTTGCGAGTCGACGTGAGATCTCTGTTTTTCCAACGCCGGTTGGTCCAATCATCAAAATATTCTTAGGCGTTATTTCGCTGCGTAGTGGATCGGGTACCTGCACGCGGCGCCATCTATTTCTAAGAGCGATGGCTACCGCACGTTTTGCCTCATCTTGACCAACGATGTGTTTATCGAGTTCCTGAACTATCTCTCTGGGGGTCATTTGTGACATTTAGGTCTTACCAATTGGAGTCAGAGGCTCGCAGCTCATGACTTTAAGGATAGTTCCTCGATTTCGATATTTTGATTAGTGAAAACGCATATATCTCCCGCAATTTTTAGCGATTCTTCGACAATACTGCGGGCATCAAGTTTTGTGTGCCGCAAAAGCGCAAGCGCTGCTGCCTGAGCGTACGGACCTCCGGAACCGATTGCCATGAGATTGTGTTCCGGTTCGATCACATCACCGTTGCCGGAAATAATAAATGATTTTTCTCCGTCAGATACACAGAGAAGTGCTTCGAGACGCCGCAGTCGGCGGTCGGTGCGCCAGTCTTTGGCTAGCTCTATAGCAGCCCGCGTGAGATTTCCGTACTGTTCAAGTTTATTCTCGAATAACTCAAACAGCGTAAACGCGTCAGCTGTGCCACCAGCGAATCCCGCAATAACTCGACCGTCCGCTAATTGGCGTACCTTACGGGCATTACCCTTCATGATTGTGTTGCCGATGCTGACTTGACCGTCGCCACCAATGGCTACGATACCATCACGGCGGACTGAGACGATGGTTGTTCCTCGAAACTGTTCCATTACAACTTATTACCCTTAATTGTGCCTAGTCACTCATCAGGACGAGTTCCTATGACGGTTCTATTGACACTACTTGTAGTCCACTGGACATACAATCATGATCGATTTTGTCAAATCACTAAAGATTAATCTGCACCGTCCTTAAATAATGCTAATTACGCCCCAGCTTGATCGTTGTCCTACGGACGATTTTTTGCTTTAGGATTTATTCTTTGCTTTTCTTCGTGCCCGTGGATGAGTCTTGTCGTATATCTGGGCAAGGTGCTGAAAGTCAAGGTGCGTATATATTTGAGTTGTGCTGATATTTGCATGCCCCAGTAATTCCTGAACACCTCGTAGGTCGTGGCTCGATTCAAGTAGATGTGTTGCAAAGGAATGCCGAAACATGTGTGGATAAACTCGTACATCGATGCCCTGTCGCTTACCCCAGTAACTTACGCGAGACTGTACGGAGCGAGCACTCAAGCGGTTACCTTGTTTGCTGACAAACAAGGCTCCTTTTCCACTAGACTCAAATTGTCCGCGTACTTTGAGCCATTTGGATACGGCGTGCCGCGCATGACTTCCGACCGGGACGATCCTTTCTTTTCTGCCTTTGCCAGTGACACGAACTGTCTCGTCTGCGAAATCGATATCACTAAGATCAAGACCGGTTAGTTCTGCTAGCCTGAGGCCGGATGAATATAAAAGTTCCAGAATTGCACGGTCGCGTACAACGATTGGGCCATCTCCCGGAATTTCTAAAAATTTCATCATTCGGTCTACATCTAGATTTTCCGGTAGTTGCTTGTTTAACTTTGGGGCTCTGATGGCATCTACGGGATTCTTTTTTACATGCTTTTCGCGAATTAGATATCTATAAAAAGTGCGTGCAGCGGACAAACTACGTTGAATACTGTGCGCACTTAGTCCTCTGCGGTAACAAGAAGTCGCGAACGAGCGGACGTGTTCATTATCTAGACTCTCCCAGTGAGATAAGGCGCATGTATCGCAATATTCTGCAAGGTTTTGTAGGTCCCGTTGATAGTGTTTGCAGGTCAGCTTTGACAAGCGGCGCTCAAATTCAAGGTGTTGGATGAATTTGCCTATCCAATCGTGTTCATTTTGATGCATTAGGCTGAGTCTGCCAGTGTCTTATTTACTAGAAGCGCTTCAACGCCTCCGCAACAAGATCACCAAGTCGTAGTAAGAAATCCATGCTCATATCAGGGTGAAAGCGATTTTCGTCTGTACTGCCAATCGCAAGGAAACCTATTTCAGATTTTTTACCAAGAGGTATTAGAGCCACGGATCCAATATCATCCATTTTCTTACCAAAAAGAAAATTCCTTTGGATGTTACGGATTTTTCCACAGCTCGGTGTGCTGCCTTTCAAAAAGGTTGCAAATATTTTAAGCGATTTAGCATTCCGCTCAATCGGTTTGAAGAATCGGCCGATTTTTAAATTCTTGAATACCGCTGGATCACGAAATAGCACGAGAATTGATACATCGGCATTAAATTCGGTGCGAAGTACGGTCTCGATTTCTTTCAGTGTTTCGCTAATGCTTTTGGCTGAGAGCAGCCCGAGCATCAGTTGATGCAATTTCGCACCAAGAGCATCATTTATACGTGCTACTTCAATAAGTTCTTCAAGTCTGCACTCCAGTTTCCGGTCTTTTTGCCGAAGAATTGAAATTTGGCGCTCAACAAGCGATACCGCATCCCCCGAAATATGAGGGAGGCGCAAGGAACTCAGCAATTCGCTATGTCGCTCGAAAAAATTTAGATTTGCTTCCAAATAGTCGTGTACGGCGTGTTCTGATATATCATCTTCGATGAACTCCGGTTTTTGCTGTGTACTCATAAATCCAGGGTCCCTTCGTAGCTAAGTTTTGCGCTGCCGGATAGCCAGACGGCGGCTGATTCGCCCGACCAGCTTACCATGAGTTGTCCCCCCGGTAGGTTTACCTCAACATCTTCATCCAGCTTGCCGAGAACGCGGCCAGCTACTACAGCAGCACAGGCACCGGTGCCGCACGCCATCGTTTCTCCAACGCCACGTTCATGTACGCGGAGGTTTATCTTGTTACGATTCCTGATGGCCATGAAGCCGACATTTGTGCGATTCGGAAATCGTTCATGCGTTTCAATGATTGGGCCGAGAGTCTGAATGTTAGCATCAGCGATTTGATTTACTTGCAATACGCAATGTGGATTACCCATGGAGAGTACTGATACGTTCAATAAATCTCCACCGGCTTGTAATGGATAAGCAGGAGCTCTTTTATCGGCAATGAACGGGATTTTGATGGGCTCAAATTCCGGTTGCCCTAGACACACGGCCACTGAGTTTTCACCAAGAATTCGTACCGGTACGGTGCCAGCCGGACTGCCTAGTGTAAATTTGCTTTTCTGATCGGAATTGCGAGAGACTACCCAGGCAACGCAACAAACACCATTGCCGCATTGTTCAACTTCGGTGCCATCTGCGTTGAACACACGGTAATATGCAAGGCTATCGGCATCGCGGGATGGACCAATCCACATAAGCTGATCGAAGCCGATACCTGTGCGACGATCAGCCAATCTCCGAATATCCTCAGCAGTAGGTATTTCCTGAATTTTTGTGCGTTGATCGACAATCAGAAAATCGTTGCCGGTACCATGCATTTTTCGAAATGAGAGCTGCATCAGTTGAGTTTAACAGGACATTGGTCAAATATGATTTGTCGATTTGAGTATTACGATGATTAGTGAGGTAGTAATATCAATAAGATTTTTTCTAAGATGTGCTGTAACACGAATCATCACTATAGGAAATGATCTACGTAGGTGATTTGATCGTCATGCTTAAACCAGTCTGGTAAGCGTCTGCTGCTGCATCTCTCTCACCTAGCCGGCTCAGTAAGTGACCATATTCTTGATACGCTTCAGGCGATGGGTGGATTGATATAGCGGTCTCGAGATAACTCCGAGCCTTACCCCAAAGCTCTGTTCGGATACAAAGGCGTGCTAATGTCAGTAAAAGATCGGTGTCTTCATCATGATTTTTGAGCCAGTTCTCTGCATACCTAAGTTGCTTCATGGTATCAGTGCTCTCAATCATGCCAAAAAGTAGGACCAGCGAACCTTTCCATTCCCTTTTAATTTCAGCAACAAGGCCATTCTGCGCTTTTTCGTGCAATCCTATTCGTATGAGGCTGGAGTAATATGCTTCGAGAAGTGGAAGGTTTTTTTTAAGGTCTTTTGGTATTGTTTTCCACGCAGTAAGGACGACATCATCATCTGTTGCCTGATTAAATTTTTCTATGAAGATGCGTTGTGACCACTTATCGAGCGTTAATGCGTCAAGTCGTCCGTATTTGCGAAGTTTGGGTAACAATGCTGACAAATTATTCCAATCTTCAAGTCGGAAGTAGAGTTGCCCAAGTAGCACCAGAGCGTGGTTGTGGTTAGGCGAACTCTCTTCAAGTTGTCGTAGAGTGGCAAGTGCCTGCTCATACTGCTCCTGATCAAGTTGTAGTTCGGCCTGCGTCAGCAGAACTGCATTTGCAGCTTTGGGCACCTGTTCGTATGCTTGTTTAAGCCAGTTGTCTCGGCGCTCATCATGACCGAGCAAATGTGCTGCTCGGGCAGCTTGCAGATAATTAAGTAGAGGTGTACCGCTGACTCGTACGGCTTGAGCTAAAAGTTTTTCGCCCCTGGCAACGTTTCCCTCCATAATCTGAATTAGGCCTTCGGTTAAACGCTGATCGGCCCGCTTCTTCCTATAGCGGTCTGCCACTTTGCCGAGTTTTTTTGGGGCACGAAATAATTTAATGAGAAGCCAGCCTCCAATAACAAAAAGGAAAACAAACAGCACCAAGATTGGCACGGACATTTCTATTAGGTAATTTTGAAAGTTGATGATTACATGACCGGGGTCCTGGAACAGGAAATGTGCGACAAGCGCGCTGACCACAAGCGCAATTACGATTATCAATCCGAATTTCATTAGCCTGAGATTTGCATAAGATTCGACCGCAAACAGGATAGCTGGGAAACAGCAAAAAGTATCAACATTGGGTAATGTCCATAATCGTATTTAAATCGTATCGATATCCGTGATCTCAATCGATTTTGTACAAACCTCCGGTTAGTTAGGTTCTGTAGTTGGTGATGTGGACCTGGAAAGATAAATTTGTTGTCGCAAGAGGCGCAGTGACTCCGAAATATCTGGTGGTGAGATGGAAAATAAACCATTTCGGATTTCCGTAATAGTTTCCAGTGTATTTAGTACGACTGCATTTTCGGTGTCGTAATAGCGGGTCAGCCAATCGCTAGCGTCGCTAAGGCTCTGTTCGAATATTTCCTTTTCGCTGCGTAATAAGGCAAGTTTTGCAGTTTGCAACTGCAATGCGAGGTTTGCACGCAGAAAATAAACAGCGTCGGGTACTGCGAATGGTAAAATTGCTTCGTTAGTTCGGCGAACAGAGACGATGTCATCGACAATTTTTCTGAGGGATACTAGTGCCCGATCTATGCCGCTCAGATTCGGATCAAGTCCGCTCATTTCCCTGCCTATAATATCGATTTCTTGTCGCAGGGGTAGAGAGTCGACAACCCTAGTAAGGTTTGCCAGCATCAATGCGACACCTTTGATATCCACTTTTTCCATGACTTCAATTGCTCGCAGTTCATTGGAAAGGGCACGACGGATTTCAGCCAGAGCCGGATCTGCTAGTTGCAATAGATGTTTATCAGCAAAATGGAGCGCAACACTTGCGAGATGAGGATTTCCAGCAAGTTGTAGCTGTACGTTGGCGATTTGCATGTAGTATTCAGCTTCTGCGAGCAACCAGGAGTGCCGGACACCGGCTGATATGCCCTTCAAAGAAGAGATAGAATTTTCGAGGTTGTTAACACGCCCGGGCAATGATTCGAAATTCCGCACACGTTTATTGAGTTTCTGCTCCAGAGATTGAATTTCACCCAGACTCGCTACGTCTTTTGTGGCCAGACTATTGAGCCTTTGCTTTAGGCTACTGAGTGATTCACGGGTTACTGTGAGCGTTTCATTTAAGCTTGCGAATACCGCATCGTTGTTTTGGATGGATTTGCTGGTACGCCAGTTATCGAATACTAGGTATCCTGCACTTGATAGTGCGACGATAGAGAAAACAATAGCTAACCAACCGACAAATCCATTAGCAGCTTGGCGCTGCTTTCCGTCGGCGGGAGCTTCTAAAAATACTTTTTCATCTTCAGCCTCCGCCACCGATGCTTCTTCGATCTTAGTTTTTGCTGCATCGTTAGTTTTGGTTTTTTTGCTTAAAAGTGGTTTCTTAATCATCAGGATTTATCTGCATTCGGCTTCCTGGCATGCTATTAGCGCTCGGATCATGCCATCTGTTTGTGGGTTATCAGCTAACCAGATCTTAGTATTGGGTATTTTATCCGAAGCTGTCTGTAATACACGAGCGCTGGGCGTGGCTAAAGGTGTTTTGTCAAGTAATTCGCAACAGCTTGTTGGCAATATTTCAAGCAAAGTGTTCAGAGAACTTACACTCATCGCGATCACACAATTTACTTGGCCATTACGCCAGCGGCGCTCGAGGTTGGCAAGAAAATTTGGTGTATAAGTGTGAGGTAATCTTCGATAAACCGAAATATAATCAACCTTTGCTCCACGTTTACGCAACGTATCAGCTAAAAGTTCTCTACCACCTTCGCCCCGAATGATTCTGATATTTTTTCCTGAAACATTCTGCAATTCTGCTTCGGCAAGCAAGTGCTCGCTGTCATACCCTTGCAGCGGGACAATATCGACATGCTTACCGGCTAATTCTATAGCTGATTTCGTACCAGGCCCGATTGCAGCTATGGCGGTCTCGTCTCCATTTACATAATGTAGACCGTAGATCACGGCATTTGTACTTATGAATATAGTGATATCTGCCGTTGGCAACGTGTTGAGGCAGCGGTTAATGTCAGCAGATTTTTTCGGTTCAATATCGATGACTGGAAATCTAATCGCTTCTCCACCAGAGTTTTCGATCGCTGTGATGAGTTCGTCAGCTTGGCGTTCCGGGCGGGTCATAAGGACGACGAATCCATTTAGTTTGGCTTCGGTCATTCCTCTGCCCCGGGTTGGGGCAGAAGTTTGGCTGCCCCCAGATCGAACAGTTTGTTCGCGAGACTCATTCCTAATTTTTCTGGTTCGTTAGTTGGTCCTGATATCTGTGTGCGGATAATTTTACGACCATCAGGAGATGCAACCATAGCTCTCAGATTCAGGGTTAAACCATCGATCTCACAAAACGCTGCGACGGGAGACTGGCAATCTGCCTGCAGTTGCTTCGTAACGGCACGCTCTGCCATTGTTACTGTTTTTGTACCTGGATGGTTAAGTAATTGAAGAACCTGTAGCAATTCAGGCCGGTGTTCGAGGCATTCAATGCCAATTACGCCCTGTGCTGCTGCCGGTAACATCTGATTTAGAGAAAACGTTTCGCTGATTTGTGATGCTAGACCAAGTCGCTCGAGGCCAGCACACGCAAGCATGATTGCATCGTATTGACCATCCGCAAGCTTCTTTAGTCTTGTATTGATGTTGCCTCTCAGTGATTGAACGCGAATGTCAGGCCGCAATGCTATAAGTTGAACCTGTCGGCGCGGGCTTGAGCTACCTACGCTGGCACCTTCCGCGAGGTTATTCAGATTTTTTCCAATAAGTGCGTCCGCGGGGTTTGCACGCTTTAATACCGCTGCAATGCAAAAATTTTTCGGTATATTAATAGGGACATCTTTCATCGAGTGCACAGCAATATCCGCATCGCCTGCCTCTATCGCGATTTCTAGTTCTTTTATAAAAAGTCCCTTACCGCCAATTTTTTGTAAGCTACGATCCAATGTCTCGTCGCCACGTGTCGTCAATGGAACAAGTTCGACATTTGTTACATGAGGTAATTGTTTTAGTGCATCTGCGACATGGTTGGCCTGCCAAAGCGCTAGTGGGCTTTTACGTGTTGCGATTCGGATATTCATGTGATTAAAGTGTCTTCATCAAGCGGCGAACATTGGCGATATATCATCTAATGATAATCAGACCTCCCAGGGTTCTCCAACAACTTCGCTAGCACCGGCCATATGTTATCCAGCATTTGTTGCTGCGCCTGTGCTCGCGGGTGTATACCGTCGGCCTGCATCAAGTGTGGTCGCCCGGCGATCGATTCCAGGAAAAAAGGCGCGAGCGCCGCGCCCGTGGATTGCGCAACCTCGCCGTAAATCGATTCAAACTGGTCGGTGTAGACCGAGCCGTAGTTCGGAGGCAAGCGCATCGTAACCAACAATACCCGGCAGCCCGCACCGATGCTGCGGTCGACGATATCGTTAAGATTTTCTCTCATTTCCTTAAGCGACATCCCTCGTAAACCGTCATTACCACCCAGTTCAACGATGAGTAATTGCGGTTGGTGCATGGCCACGAGTTCGTCCAAGCGCTCACCGGCTCCCCTGGTTGTCTCCCCGCTAATACTGGCATTAATCACCTCATGTGAATAGCCTAATTCATCCAGGCGCTGGCGTAACAATGCTACCCAGCCACGGTTCGTTGGTATACCGTACGCACTGCTGAGGCTGTCGCCTAACACCACGATCGTTGGGTTTGCGGCCAGCGACATTTGAAAAGTCAACAAAATACCAAGCAGCAATAAAGAAGAGCGTATGTACGAGCGAGCGGAGATCATTGTGGTCGAATCCCTGAGTAAATGGGTCGAGAGCCCAGAGGGAAGTTTAACGATCCTCGATGATATCAGTTTTTCTCTGCATGCTCGTGATGCACTTGCTATTGTCGGTATTTCAGGCTCCGGGAAGTCTACCTTGCTTGGGCAACTAGCTGGACTCGATGTTCCGAGTCACGGCCGCGTAATTCTCGATGGTGTTGACTTGAACTCGCTTGATGAGGATGGTCGCGCCCACCTGCGTGCTGAGCGCGTAGGCTTCGTCTTTCAGTCCTTTCAATTGTTGCCCAGCTTAACCGCGCTGGAAAATGTCATGCTGCCATTGGAACTCGCCGAACACGTTGCCCCGGGAGACGCGGCTGAACAAGTGCTGAAACGGGTTGGTCTGGAGCATCGCGTGCATCATTATCCAAACCAATTGTCTGGCGGTGAGCAGCAACGTGTAGCGATAGCTCGTGCATTCGCGCCCAATCCAAAGATCTTGTTCGCTGACGAACCGACCGGAAACCTCGACCGTACTACCGCTACCCGGGTCGCCGAAATTTTATTTTCCCTTACTGCGGAACAGGGGACTACCCTGGTAATTGTTACGCACGACAGTGAACTGTCGGAACGTTGCACGAAAAACATTTCGTTAGACGGTGGACGCATAGTTTAGGCGCTGTCATGAACAAAATTCTTGCCTTTTCACTTCGTTCGCTGAGTAGCGACTGGCGTTCAGGTGAGCTTGTCCTGATGTTTGCAGCATTGGTCATTGCGGTAAGTAGTGTCACCGCTGTCGCAATGTTTACAGATCGTATCCAGGGCGCTATGGAGAAACAAGCGAATGTACTGCTGGCTGCAGACCTCGCAATTGATTCCAAGGATCGTATTCCCGAATCATTCAGCAATGCTGCACTCCGACATGGCCTTCAAACCTCGAATATAATTTCCTTCAGAAGCGTTGTAACGGTCGGCAAACGCATGCAGTTGGTTGAGCTTAAGGCGGTGGGAGATGGCTACCCGCTACGCGGGAGCTTGCAGGTTTCACAAGCTATGTTCGAGGCCGCTGCCGTAAGCGAAACCATTCCGGCGTCGGGAGAAGCTTGGGTGGAAATGAGCATCCTGCCCGCTCTCGATATCGAACTGGGTGATCAGGTGCAAGTTGGCGAGAGTAGTTTGACCATCAGCCGCATACTCGTGCTTGAACCCGACCGCGGCGGTGAACTGTTCACGATTGCCCCGCGCTTGATGATGAACCTCGCTGACGTACCCGCCACCGGTTTAATTTTACCTGGGAGCCAGATCAACTACCGGCTACTGTTAGCCGGAAGTACCCCCGGCATCAATGCGTATCGCGCCGAGAATGAAGTCAAGCTGCCAACCGGTGCGAGGTTTCGCGAAGCGCGTGATGCCCGACAGGAACTGCGCACCGCACTGCGCCGAGCCGAGCAATTTCTTGGCCTGGCCGTACTCACCACTATCCTGGTCGCTTGTGCGGCCATTGCAATGGCCGCACAACGTTACGCAGCAAGGCATCTAGACAACTGCGCGGTGTTGAGATGCCTGGGCGCGAGTCAGCGATTTATCGTTAACATATTTGCCTTGGAGATGGCCATGCTCGCGTTTATTGGTGGTGGCGTCGGTGTTGCTGTGGGTTACGCCGCTCAGGAAGGACTCGCCTGGTTGTTGCGTGGGATCGCTAGTGCCGGCCTCCCCCCACCCGATTTGCTACCGCTTTTGACGGGCATCGCTATTGCTGTCATCACACTGATGGGATTCGCTATGCCACCGTTGTTTCGTTTGAAAGATGTGCCCCCGAGAAGGGTGTTACGCCGCGATCGTGATCTGTCAACTACTGTTAACCAGACTGCTCTAGTCGGTCGGGCAAAATGGGTTGCTGGCATCAATTTGCTCATTCCAATAGTGGCGATCTGTGCCATTGTAATGCTCGCTCCCTGGCGTGCCCATGATCTTGACTTAAGTGTGTATCTGCTTGGCGGGATTTTCTGTGCAGTGGCTCTACTGGGTCTGGGTGCGTGGGGGTTGGTTAAGATGCTGGGAAGAATTCGTGGGCTGGTCGGTGTCTCGTGGCGTTACGGTCTAGCTAACATCTCGCGGCGCGCGAGCACTAGCGTTATACAAGTCGTGGCCATGGGTGTTGGTATTATGGTTATGCTGGTGTTTGCATTGATCCGTACCGATCTTATCGCCGGGTGGCAGGCAAGCCTACCACCACGTGCGCCGAATCACTTCCTAATCAATATTCAGCCCTCAGAGGTAAAGGCGGTTCGCGATTTCTTTTTAGAACGGGGGGTAAACACGCCGGATTTCTATGCCATGGTACGTGCACGATTCACCCACATTAATGATCATCCGATATTACCCGAAGATTACGAGAATCCGCGCGCCAGACGGCTCGCCGACCGCGACTTCAATTTATCTTGGACGGATAAGCTGAAAGACGATAATAGGATCGTTGAAGGTCGTTGGTGGATGCCGGTCCAGACGAGCAAGGAGTTCTCGGTGGAACGTGAAATAGCACAGTCGCTAGGGTTCGGGGTAGGCGATACCTTGGGGTTTCGGATCGCCGAACGAGATATCCGGGCGCCGGTTACCAGTCTGCGTGAGGTCAATTGGGATTCCTTCAACGTTAATTTTTTTGTCGTTGCATCACCTGACTGGTTAGAGAAATTTCCGGCAACATATATCACCAGTTTTTACCTGGAAGACGAGCGTAAATTGTTACCGATAGATCTTATCCGCCGATTTCCAAGCATCACCGTCATCGATGTAGCGAAACTGATGAAACAAGTGCGTCTGGTTATGGATAGGGTCACGCTGGCGGTGGAATATGTATTCACCTTCACCTTAGCCGCGGGGTTGCTGGTATTAATAGCGACGCTCCAAGCAACTCATGACGAGCGGATGCGAGAGTCTGCGATCTTGAAAACGCTGGGCGCCACGCGGGCCAGGGTCAGGGCCGGGTTGCTTGCAGAGTTTTGTGTGCTCGGTGCTGTGGCTGGATTGCTTGCTGCGGTTATCGCAAGCATCCTGAGTTACGTGCTGGCTGAATATGTATTTAACATTGTTTACCACTTCAATCTATTGGTCTGGCCTTTAGGTATGGTTGCTGGTGTACTGGGTATGGCGATAGTTGGACTCATGGGAATGCGTCCAGTCTTGGAACAGACGCCGGTGGAGGTGTTGCGGAGGATTTAACAAAGATCGTGGCTAGTTTGGCACTCTTACACCCTAATCCTCTTCCAAAATTCTTCCACTTGTCTGCGCTATCGCTTGCACCTGGGTAGTGCAGCAGTTTGTGTGTATGTTTTAGACTGGATAGCGAGTTCAAAAAAGGATAGGTCACGGATTGATTAAGTACTGGCCTTTTCTTTCCTATTGGGGTATCAATCCTTATGGCATTCGAATCCATTGATCAACTCGCCAGGCGTCTCGCTGAATCGGTGCCAAAGGGATTGCGTTCGGCGAAAGATGATCTGGAAAAAAATTTCCAGTCGGTTTTGCGCTCAGGTTTTTCAAAACTCGACCTCGTTACGCGTGAGGACTTTGAAGTGCAGGAAATTCTGCTTAGCCGGACGAGACAAAAACTTGAAGCACTTGAGGAGCGGCTAATCTCAATCGAGATAGGAAAAACAACAACGAAGAAAAAGGCTAAGGCGAAAAAAACGAACTAATACATTGTCATTGCCACGGAGGGCGAATGTAAGGGAGGAGTTTCTGCTTAGGCCTATAGTGTTCGAATCTGGCTCCGGAGCATGTAAATTAAGAGTAAGCGCCCGTAGCTCAGCTGGATAGAGTACTGCCCTCCGAAGGCAGGGGTCACAGGTTCGAATCCTGTCGGGCGCGCCATATAAATTAAATGCGTACACATGTTGATGTGTATGCAATAGCTGTTATATTTCCGTTAATGAACAGAATTAGCATTATAGTGGGCACCATTTTTTTTGCGGTGCTTTTTTTTTGCACTGCGCAGGGAAAATCAACTTTTAGCGCGACTACTTCCACTGAAAATGTAGCTGCAGTGGTTCCTGCACATGTGTTGCAATTGCCTGAATCTGTAGCTGAAGTACTGATTGCCGATGCTAAAACATCAACGCTTTATCGCTTTGGTAAAACTACATACGGCCTTGCAAAGATTGATCAGCGATACATGTCAATCGGTCGGAATGGTGTCGGAAAAGAAAAAGCCTGGGATAGAAAAACTCCATTGGGCATTTATTTCATCACCGAGAAACTCGATACGAGCAATCTTCATGAAAAATATGGCATTGCAGCATACCCACTGGATTATCCAAATGCATGGGATCGTTATAATCAGAGGACCGGTGACGGCATATGGTTACATGGCGTGAGTCGTAACAGTGACGTGCTGCGACCACCGCGAGATACTGATGGTTGTCTGGCGCTACCGAACGATGAACTCTTTTCACTCATGGGCTCGCTCAAACCACTTATTACCCCCGTCATTGTTGCTCGCGAATTGAAATGGGCAACACCGAGCGATCTTGAGGATATTCGTATTGAATTACACATTGCTCTACAAATGTGGAGACAAAGCTTGGAAGAAGGCGATTTTGTGACACACTTATCTCTATATTCCGATGAATTCATGCATCATGGAATGAACAAGGATGCTTGGGCCTCGTATCGGTTAAACGTATTTGATACCAAAAATTTTGAGTCGGTTAATCTTAAAAATGTGATGCTGCTTGCAGATCCGGAAGAACTTGGACTATACCTCAGCCGGTTTACTCAGGAATTGGTTACAGATGACGAAAAAGTCACGCTTACGAAGCGGCTTTATTGGAAACATAGAGAAGACAATCTCTGGCAAATTGTTGCGGAGGACTCTGAATAAGGAAAAGAGGCTGAACTGTTAAGAAAAAGAGCCTTTACTTTCCGTTTACCGAATTGTTTCTCGTTCAATCAATTCGTCTAGTATTTTGAGTAGCTTTGGGTAACTGCCCGCGTCAGAGGCACCGGTACGATATTTACCGTTCACAACCACGGCAGGTACGCCGGTGATGTTGTATCGCCTGACGAGATCATTAGCGATGTTAATTTTCTGATTAACTTCGAATGAGTCCCAGGTAGTGAGAAAGTCTTCCCTGCTAATGCTGAAGCTCTCAAATAATTCCTGAATTGCCTCTTTCGAGGAGAGGCGATTGCGTTTGCGGTGATATTCGTTAAATACTGTGGCATGAAAAGCCGTAATGTCTGTTAATTTTCCGTTCTTTGCGAGTACTTCCCCACTATAGTAGAGACGAGCATGCAATCTTGCTAACGGATTCCAAACGACAGGAATTTGGATAAATCGGGCCTTGGTAGATACATCTTTCGCCCATGCTTTAATTTTCGGCTCGAAATCATAACAGTGCGGGCAGCCGTACCAGAACACCTCGGCTACTTCAATTTTGTCGGCACCACCCACTGTCGGCTGTGCCGGCATCAGACGATGGTAATCTTGTCCTTCATTAAAATTCCACTTTCTAGTAGGAGCTGCGGCAATCATCAGTGCTTTTTCGGGAGCTAGAAGAAGCGGCTGATTCTTAGCCTGAGCTCTATCGGGCTCGGCGGCCGACTCTTCAACGAGCTCCGGCGGAGCCTCTTCGTCGGAAGCTTCAGTGGGAGCTTCAGTAACCATTTTTTCTAATGTTGTTTCCGGTTTTGTAACTTCGTTTGAAGGTATCTCGCGGCTGCACGAAGCCAAGGCGAAAACAAAAACCAATAAAATTATTCTTTTCATGTGAATTTCCTGTGATGAACTGCGTGACTGACTAACGGAGTTCAAAATGATTCACTCAGAGATTGTAAAGAGTCGTGGCACAAAAAAAGCAGTTGCTAAAATTAAAACATTTTGCAGGACAATCAGTGGTCTTGCTGCATCATCCTGAACCGGTCAAACTATGCCTGTTGGTCCACTTCACTCAATAGAGTTAGAATTATACACGATCAGTTGGTGCCATACCCCATGTTGCCATATCCAGATGCCAAATTTGTTCTGAGCGCAAATGTAGCCGACCAATTTCTACCAGACATCGGTCGGGAAGTTGCCATTGCTGGGCGTTCAAATGTCGGAAAATCAAGTGCCATCAATGTCATAGTGAACAGGCGTCAGCTTGCGAGGACCAGTAAATTGCCTGGGCGGACCCGACTTGTAAACTTCTTTTTGCTTAGAAAAGATAAGCGCCTCGTCGATCTGCCCGGATATGGTTTTGCACGAGTGCCAGAATCAGTACAGCGGCATTGGGGAGAGTTATTGCAAACATATTTCGAGGAACGGAATAGTCTTCGCGGCCTACTGCTCGTTGTAGACATAAGACGACAATTGACTGATTTTGACAGACAAATGTTGAGTTTTTCGGATTCGGTTAAGCTACCAGTACATGTGTTATTAACAAAAGCCGATAAACTCAAACGTGGCCAGGCGCGCTCCGAACTTTTAAAGGTACAAAAAGAACTTAATGGTCAGGCGAGCATCCAGCTTTTTTCAGCGCTAAAACGTCAAGGTGTCGATGAAGTACGAATCGTTTTGGAACAATTTCTGTCCGAATAAACGGGTGTTTATATAAATTATTATTCTTTAAGGATTAATTTTGGCTAATGCGCCTGGTCCCAGTTTGCTCCGATACCCGCATCGACCTTGAGTGGAACCGTAAGTGTTGCCGCTCCACTCATCAGAGTCACTATTTTATCGCGTACAAGTTCGGCACTGTCCTTCGAAACTTCAAATATAAGTTCGTCGTGTACCTGCATAATCATGCGCGTATTCGTGCTGCTGCTCTTTATCCATTTGTGAACGGAAATCATAGCTTTCTTGATGATGTCAGCAGCAGTTCCCTGCATCGGCGCATTGATTGCACTGCGTTCAGCGTAATGTCGTCTTTGCGCATTGCGATCGTTGATTTCGGGAAGATAAAGACGACGGCCAAAAATCGTCATTACATAGCCTAAGTCATGTGCTTGAGCGCGTATTCCATCCATATAAGCCTTCACACTGGGATAACGTTCGAAATAAAGGTCTATATAATCTTGCGCTTCACCTCTTGTTATCCCGAGTTGCTTGGCAAGGCCAAATGCCGACATGCCATACATGAGACCAAAGTTGATTGCTTTCGCAGAACGGCGATGATCGGCAGTCACGTCATCTGGATCAAGCTCAAAAACTTCGGCTGCCGTTGTCTTGTGTATGTCAAGCTCAGCCGCGAATGCATCCAATAGCCCTTTGTCACCGGAGAGGTGTGCCATGATTCGCAGCTCGATCTGCGAATAATCTGCGGCAAGTAATACGAAGTTGGTAGGTGCTATAAATGCCTGTCGAATGCGTCGACCTTCCGGTGTGCGAATCGGGATATTTTGAAGATTTGGGTCGGTGGAAGAGAGTCTGCCGGTTGAGGCGACAGCTTGGTGATAGGAAGTATGAACGCGGCCGGTATCCGGACAAATTTGTTCTGGGAGCTTGTCTGTGTAAGTACTTTTCAATTTACTGACGGTACGATATTCGAGAATTACTTGTGGCAAATCGTACTCGTTAGCGAGTTCTTGTAACACATCCTCTGCTGTTGACGGCTGGCCCTTGGGTGTTTTCCGAATTATTGGTAGACCTAGGCTTTCGAAAAGAATCTGCTGAAGTTGTTTAGGAGAGCTCAAGTTAAAAGGGCTACCCGCGAGTTTGTGCGCTTTTTCTTCTAGTTTGGCCATCGTCTTCGCCAGTTCGCCACTCTGTTTTTTAAGCATCTTTTGGTCGATAAGTACTCCAGTTTCTTCTATGTCGAATAGTACGGGTACCAGAGGTTGTTCAATTTCCTCGTACAACTTTTTGAGGTCTTTGCTTTTCTCAAGCTCTCCCCATAAGTGTTGGTGTAGTTTTAGTGTGGTGTCGGCGTCCTCGGCCGCGTAAGGTGATGCCTTTTCCAGATCGATTTGATTGAAAGTGAGTTGCTTTGCGCCCTTGCCCGCAACATCCTCGTAGTGAATCGTGCTGATATTGAGATACTTGCTTGCAACAGAATCCATGTCGTGTCGTGTGGCCACACTGTTCAAAACGTATGACTCGAGCATCGAATCGAATTGCATGCCTCGAAGTTTGATCCCGTAACGCGAAAATATGTGAGCATCGTATTTTAGGTGGTGACCGACCTTTTTCTTCGTAGGATCTTCAAGGAACTCTTTGAGGGTCATCAACACTTCAGCTCGTGGTAATTGTTCCGGTGCACCGGGATAGTCGTGGGCCAATGGAATATAGACAGCCTCGCCCTTTTTAACGGCAAGTGAGATACCGACGATTTCCGCCAGCATATAGTTCAGGCTGGTCGTCTCGGTATCTACGGCAATTAGCGTTGCTTTGTCTATCTTTTTGAGCCAACTTTTTAACTCAGATAGCTTTAGTACCGTTTGATAGTCACCTTTGTTTGGTGGAATTTCTGAGGATTCTTTCTCTATTGTATCGCTGCCCGACCGCTCATCTAATTGGCGTAGAAGCGACCGAAGCTCAAGACGTCTATAAAGTGTTCGCAACTCCTCAAGATTGGGATCGCTACATTTGAGGTCCTCGATTTTTTCCTCGAGTTCCACGTTTTGACGAATTGTCGCGAGCTTTTGCGACAGCTCTAGCTGATCCAGGTTTTCCCGTAGGCTTTCACCAACTTTGCCAGTAATTTCATTCATGTTCTTCACGATCTCTGCAACGTTGCCATACTTTTTTAGCCATTTGGCTGCAGTTTTGGGACCGACCTTCGGAACACCCGGGATGTTATCCGAGCTGTCGCCAACCAATGCGAGATAGTCAATAATCTGTTCCGGGTAGACGTCAAATTTCTTTTTTACGCCATTCCTATCCAGGACCGTACCGCTCATCGTATTAATAAGTGTGATCCTGTCGTCGACGAGCTGGGCCATATCTTTGTCGCCGGTCGATATAAGCACGCTTATACTGTTTTTGACGGCTTCATGGCATAGAGTCCCAATGACATCGTCAGCTTCAACACCTTCAATACATAATAGTGGCAGGCCCATTGCCGTAATGACTTCGAGTAATGGATTAATTTGTAAACGAAGTTCGTCAGGCATCGGTGGACGGTTTGCTTTGTACTCTGAAAACATCTCGTCACGAAATGTTTTACCCGGTGCGTCGAATACAACGGCAATATGTTCGGGTGATTGTTCTCTGATCAATTTGTTGATCATGTTCAGTACGCCGTGGATAGCGCCTGTGGGATCACCGTTGGAATTGCTCAGGCTAGGCAGGGCATGAAATGCCCGGTAAAGATAGGACGCCCCGTCTATAAGGACGAGCGTGTTATCGCTCATTGAATCGACCTAATGATCGTTTTACGATTCTTTGGACTCCTCGTTTTTTTTATCTACTTCAATCTGGCTTTGATCCTGATGTGGCACATCCGTCTTGATCTGGCTCGGATTGCTTGGCAAATACAATGCCGCTTTCTGCCCACATCCTACTGCGAACAAAAGACCGAAAACCAAAATTAAGCGATATTGCTTGTCCATAACTTGTACCGTCAGGATGCATTAGGTTAGCGTTTTATTGCAAGCAATATAATGTACCGTGTCATTTTTTGTAACGTTCGGCGATCCGGCGATAGGCCTCTCGAAATGGTATGCCTTCTTTGCTTACGAGTTCGTTTGTTTCACGGGTAGCATTGATGCTCTTGTCAAGATGTATATTCTCAGGGCTGAACTTTAAGCCTTTGAGGATATAGGACATGATGTCGACGCATTCAATGCTTAAGTCGATCGAGCGAAACAGTGGCGCTTTAAGCCGCTGCAGGTCACGTTGATATCCGGATGGCAATTTTGCTGTGATCATCAGACATTCTTCTAGGCATGCTTGCGATGTGGCTGAAGATGCGCGTATCAGCTCGAGTGCGTCCGGATTTCGTTTCTGCGGCATGATGGAAGAACCAGTTGTTACTTCTGTCGCTAGCTTGATATAGGCGAACTCCTGTGTATAAAAAAGCAAAAGATCGCTTGCGAGACGGCCCAGGTCTTGCACTAGCAACGTTAGTTCAAACAAGAGGGTACTTTCAGCTTTTCCGCGGGACAGCTGCACGGCAGTGACGGGGAGCTGTGTTTGATCGAAGCCGAGTTTTTCCGTTGTTAATTCACGGTCAATGGTAAGTCCGGGTGTGCCATATCCGGCTGCGCTACCCAGTGGGTTCTTGCTCAGGCGACGCTGTGATGCCTGGAGGCCTGCATCGTCGTCTTCGAAAGCCTCAACATAGCCTTCACTCCAAAGGCCCACGGATGACGGCATAGCCTGCTGCATATGGGTAAAGCCTGGCAACAGTGTTTTACCTTCCCGTGCTGCGAGTTCGGAAAGTGCCTGACATAAGCCGTGAATACTCTTTGATACCGTATCTATTGCATCGAGCGAATAGAGGCGTAGTGCCGTAAGTACTTGGTCATTTCTCGAGCGACCAAGATGTAGTCGGCCTCCCGCAGGACCGATAAGTTTTGTTAGACGAGATTCGAGGGCTGTGTGCACATCTTCGTCCTCGAGACGAATATTCCATTCACCAACGGCGAATCCCTGTTCGAGCTTTCTTAAGCCAACGCAAATTGCCTCGCAGTCTTTGTTAGTAATCAGGGCTTGTGCAGCTAACATTTCGGCGTGAGCAATAGAAGCTAGGATGTCGTAGGGAACGAGTCGTGCGTCAAGCAGATGGTCCTCGCCGGCCGTAAACGCCAGAACTCGCTGGTCAAGGGGTAGGCCTTTGTCCCACAGGCGAGTCACGAATCTTTACCGTTTGATGCTGCTTCAGCTGGCGTCAGCGCAGCAATGTCATTAACGATCAAAGTACCCGTGCCTTCATTGGTAAATACTTCTAGTAAGAGGCTATCTGCCAGATTATACGAAATTACGTGTACCCGTTTGACACCGTTAGCTAGTGCAGCATCGATGGCAGCGGCTTTCGGTAACATACCATCGGTAAGCTTTCCGTCCACACGGAGTTTATCCAAGGCTGCACGATCCACATAGGATATGAGAGAGGACGGATCGTCAGAATTGTCGAGAATACCAGGGACATTCATCGCTAATATCAGTTTTTCCGCATCAAGTTCCGCGGCAATCGCTGCCGCGACTGTGTCAGCATTAATGTTTAACACGGTACCAGACGAGTCACAGGATAGAGGGCTGACAATCGGTATCAGGCCGTTATTGAGTTGTTTCTGCAACACATCGGCGTTGACTGAATCGATGTCACCTACATAACCGTAATCAACTGGACTATCACCTTCTCTCTCGACCGGTGGGCGTCGGTGAGCATGTATCAAGCCCGCATCTACGCCGCTAATACCGACAGCGGGAATTTCTAGATCGCGACAGCACGCGAGAACTAGTGTGTTGATTTGGCCATTTAGAACCATAGTTGTGACATCAAGCGCAGGCCCATCTGTAACTCGTCGGCCGTCGACAAATTTTGTGTTAAGGCCTAGTTTCGTGGCGAGTTTGGTCGACTGTGAACCTCCACCATGTACTAGTACGACTCTGATACCGACTTGGTGAAGAATTCCTACCTGCTCCATCAGTGCGCGCGTGTCAGCGGCGTCAATGAAAACCTCGCCACCAACTTTGAGAACAAAAACTTTGCCTTTGAACAAGCGGATATACGGTGCCGCATGTTTCAGTGCTGATACCACTATCGCCCTGTCTTTGTTTGTAGTCATGACTTGCTACCAAGCATCTGATGCAGCACTGCCATCTGTACCAGCATGCGATTATGGGCTTCATGGATAACAACGCTTCTTGGCCCATCAAGTACGCGTTCGTTGACCACGACGCCGCGTCGCACTGGCAGACAATGCATAAATCTACAGTCGCTTTGTGCGTTGTCGAACCATGGTTCATCGACACACCAGTGATCTAGTTTGCGACGAAGCTCTTGGTCTTTTGCATTGTCACCATAGTGCTTCGTCGAGGACCAGGACTTCGCGTAAATTACGTGTGCGTCTTCCATCGCTAGTTTCCAGTCATTAGTTTCGCGTACCGAACCACCGGAAGTCTCGGCTGCTTTTCTTGCTTTGTCCATTATTTGTTTTGGTAATTGAAAACCATCTGGGCACAGCACGGTTAAGTCCATTCCTCGCATCGCTGCCATGTGTACGGACGCTGCAGGCACGGCAAGTGGCAGAGCTTTCGGGTGGTACGCCCAGCTCACCACAAATTTTCCTCCTTTAGCAGGAATACCCAGGTCATCAAGTGTTTTCCAGTCAGCAAGGCTTTGGCAGGGGTGATTGATTGCCGATTCCATATTGATATATGGTGTGTCAATCAATGCGGTCAGCGACGAAAACTCAGTATCCGCAAGATCGTATTCCAGGTTTCTTCGCTCTGCGAAGGCGCGAATGCCAATTGCATCCCCATAAGAAGCGATCACTGGCACGGCTTCACGAATATGTTCGGCAGCAATACCATCCATGACGATGCCCGGCCGACTTTCGAGCCCGTGAATCGACATCTCTGGAGAAATTAAAAATGCACCGCCACCGAGTTTGGTCATAGCCGCCTGAAAGGATGCCATAGTTCTCAAAGATGGACTCAGGAAGAGTAACGATAGTACTTTTCCTCTGAGTGCTTTCGGCTCCGGGTTCTCGTTGAGACGATTCGAGAGTTTCAGCAGATCGGAAATTTCTTCAATTGAATAATCGGCAAGGTCGTTAAATGACTTCATTATTATTCCATTCACGTTATGGGCGTTATGTCGCCGAGTGTGTTCATCTGTTCACAACCATGCGGTTGATGCTGTTGTCAGACCGGTTGATTCAGGTAGTAACCAAAGCCGATTCATCCACTGCAATGCACCACCAGCAGCTCCTTTGACGAGATTATCGATTGCATTCATGACGACGACAGTATCGCCCTCGCAGGTGACTCCAATTCTAGCGTTGTTACTTGCAACGACATCTTTCAAACGTGGTTGTCCATCGACAATGCTCACGAATTCGCTATTCTCATAAAACGAGTGAAAAACTTCTTGAATTTCGTCTGTTGACATCAAGGAATTCATTTTGGCCTGTAAGGTTACGTAAATACCGCGTGCGAAAGGACCGGAATGAGGCACGAAATGCACATTTGCTTTTATTTGACATGCTTTTTTCATTAACGCTTCGATTTCGGGTACGTGGCGGTGCGAAAGTGGGTTGTACGCATAAAGATTGTTATGCCGCTCTGGATGATGCGTTCCAGCTTGAGGATTCCGCCCAGAACCGGTACTGCCAGTAATAGCGCTGACAAAAAATTCGTTATTGGTAAGACCTGATTTCAGTAAGGGAACAGCTGCGAGAAGTATGGCGGTGGCGAAGCATCCCGGATGCCCCACATGCAGTGCTTCTGCAGCTGGAGCGTGTTCTGGTACGGCACAGAAAAACGATGAGATAAGGTGTGGTACCGGGTGGGGGATTCCATATATCGCTTCGTATTGTTTGGCGCTGGTATAGCGAAAGTCTGCGGATGAATCAACGACATGAACAACAAGATCCCGATCAGCAGCTCCCTCGAGTGCCGTCGCAATGACGGGGGCTGAAGCACCGTGCGGTGCAGCAGAGAAAAGGGCAAGATCAGCGCCCTTATCTATTTTTTTGAGCCAGGCATCCGGATGCTCCAACAATATGTCGGCGTATGTTCCCGCCAGGTTCGGAAAAACGTCGGCAATCGCGTCACCGCTACGGCTAGCGGATACTGCTGCGGCTAGTCGGAAGTCGGGATGTGTCCCAAGTAGTCGCAAAATTTCTCCGCCGACATATCCGGTTGCACCGAGAACAACTGCATGGATGGTCATGATTTTGGGCCTGTTGTATCAATAAGTAAATCGGCGACGTAATCGCCAAGTACGACGCCGTTGTTGAGTGCATTAATTGCGGGCAAAGACAATCGATCTCTGATCTGATCAATCCCGACTGCGTTATCAGTTACTGGCCCAGTAACGATAGCGGGAGTAATGTCAAATTGCTCTCTGAGAATTTTTACACCACCCCAGGCAGCAACGGGATCGTTTGCGCAGAGAACGACCACAGTAAAAGCATCGTGTATCTCTTTATCTGCGAGTATTGCTTCAACGCCGTAAGCGCCGAGTAGACCGTCGCCGAGCTCGATCACGATGACATCCGACTGGAGTTCAGCCAGGCTGCTGAGTAGTTCGCGTGTGAGTGCTGGGCCGTTGTCTGGTGTTGTAGTTACAATACCAAGATCCGAGAAAATCATGGAATTAGCAGCTCCAGCATCTTCCATTGCAAGAATGTCACGGCGTAATGAAACGCCAGTTGCTTTGCAGGCTGAGATCTTCATTCCACGATGACGTAGTCGGCTGACGATAGCACAGGCCGCCGCTGTCTTGCCGGAATCCATGCAGGTACCGGCAAGTGCTATGACTGGTATACCTCTAGTATCAAGCCTCGCGTTCGTGTCGAGCACCTTTGCACCTACGCGCGCAGGCACACCGATTCGCTCACCGAGATAAGGGAAGTGTAAGACGGTGCCAAGAACTTTGCAGTCGAAAGGAGTCCCAACATCGGGGTTTGCGGAGTCACATATCCCAAGAACTCCACCAATGTTCAGGAGTTGAATCGTTTCACCAATCTCAAGCTGCTTTGGGAGATGTCCCGAGTATCCGAGCAACGCTTTTCGATGACCAAGTGCACCAACAATGATGTCATCCTGGTTGACGGTAGCCATTCTGCCGCTCGTCAGTTCAAGCTGGTTGTAGCGGGTCTTGTTATTCAAAACACGCACGGCAATAAGTACACCTTCCTCACAGGGGATATCGGTGGACAGTCTTAGCTCGTGGCTTAGATCGTTGTTCTGAGCAACAGAGGCGACTTTATCAACAAAAATACTGCGCATCGTTCAATCCTCGTTGGCTGATGTGCCGGCCTGGGTCAGCAGAGAGCCAGACAAAGACAGAATACGTGCATAACCGAGCGTGTCCTCAGCACTCCACTCGCCGGTTGCTTCTCCGTACACCCCTTTTGTAGCGGCAAGCAGTGAGTATGGAGAATCAACTCCATCGATGAAGAGATTACCTGGCCGCAACGTGAAGTTGACCTGGCCCGTCACACGTTGTTGCGACGAGGAGAGCAATGCCTCTATATCCCGGCACGCAGGATCTAGCTGTTTACCTTCGTGAATGAGGTCACCATAAATGTGTGCGACACTATCTTTAACACGAGATTGCTGTGCACTTAGGACGAGTTTTTCAAGTTCACGATGCGTTATGATCAATGTAACTGCTGCCGGTGCTTCAAACGCGACACGACCCTTGGTACCTAGAACCGTATCACCGAGATGAATGCCTCTTCCAATACCAAAGGACCCGGCAAGTTTTTCGAGTTTTTCGATCAGAGAAACCTGATTTAGTTTCTCGCCGTCCAGCGCTATCGGAATGCCGGCGTCGAATTCCAGTGTGTGTTGTGATTCAGCTTTCGGACGGTCGAATGCGCCGGCCGATAAAACCCAAGCTTGCTCCGGCAAAGATCGTTCGGAAGTGAGTGTTTCTTGACCACCAATCGTTATACCCCACAATCCCCGATTGATCGAATACGCAGATCTCTGGGTAGGCGGCAGCGGTAGTCCATGATCTTTAAGATAACTGAGTTGCTCCTCACGAATCCAACTGTTGTCCCTCACTGGCGCAAGAATCTCGAGAGCCGGATTCAGTGTCCGCAACGCGACTTCGAAGCGTACCTGATCATTGCCGGCCGCTGTGCAACCATGTGCGATTGTCATAGCTTTCCTGGTGGTTGCAAGCTTGGCTAGCTGTGCTGCCTGCAGTCCGCGTTCTGCGCCAACGCATAAGGGATAAAATTGACCGCGGCGCACATTACCGGCAATGAGATACCTCAATACCGAGTCGAAGAAATCCTTCTTGCAATCGAGCAGTACATGCTCAATGGCCCCGAGCTTGATTGCGTGATCCTCAAGAGCTGCTGCTGCTCCGTCGTCAATACCACCAGTATCGACCGTAGCCGTAATAACGGCGCGTCCGTAATTTTCTATGAGCCACGGGACACAGAATGATGTGTCCAGACCACCTGAAAAGGCAAGAATAATTGGAGATGTATCGTGAGTCACAGATATTCCTTCGAAAATTAGGATTCGGAATCAGATATGGACGGAGGCGCGATCAATTTTTGCAAGAAGGTTTCTCTGACTTCCAGCATCTTTAGTTGCGACCAACACTGTGTCATCGCCACCGACATTTCCAATCATTTCCGGCCAGTCGCTCCGGTCTAATGCTAGTGCGACCCGCTGTGCTGCACCAATAGCAGTTTTGATGACTAGGAGATTAGGCCCAGCGGTCCTGATCTCTCTGAGAAACTCGGACACCTCTAGCACTTCTTCAACTTTTTCTAGCTCCGCCAATTCGTAACCTCTTGTTGTCTTGATAGCACCAATTTCCTTCAAGTCACGACTGACGCCTGATTGCGTTGCGATAAATCCCTGTGAGATTAGAACCTCCACGAGCGACTGCTGAGTTCCAGCGGGATCCTGTTCCAGGATCTGCCGGATGGCATTGCGTCGGGCTGACTGAATTTCCAGAGAGTTTGGCATAACTTAACTCGCATAAATATGCGCATATAAATATCATAATACGCATAATAAATCAAACCCTTTCTACTGTTAATATGCGTTGTTTCACACTTTACGGGAAGACGCTGTGGATATATCGGAGACCGTCGAGATCGGTGGCGGGGAGAGACCAGATGGTACGGTTATTTGGCTTCATGGACTTGGAGGTGATGGACACGGCTGGGAGCCGATTGTAGCTGAGCTCAAGCTTGACCAATATGCAGATATCCGTTTTGTATTTCCACATGCTCCTGTCCGGCCGGTTACGATCAATGGAGGCATGTCGATGCGAGCTTGGTATGACGTTATCAGTCTCGATAGGGACGGTCTGCAGGACGAAGTAGGCATTCGTGACAGTGCTGCGACTTTAAAGCGGCTAGTTGAGCGCGAACACGATCGCGGGATCGATTATGATCGCATCGTACTGACAGGTTTTTCACAAGGAGGGGCTATCGCAATACATACGGCTATAAGATTCCCGGAGAGATTGGCGGGCCTGATGGCTCTATCTACCTGGATCCCGCTCGAGTCGACGATAGACGCAGAAGTCATACAGATTTCGGAGTCTCAGCCCCGAGATCTCCCGGTCTTAATAGCACATGGCTCGTTTGATACGGTGTTACCAATCATTGCTGGCCAACACGCTAGGGATATTATGCGTAAGATGGGTTTCGAGGTGCAATGGCATGATTACCCGATGGCACATGATATTTGCACAAAAGAGATTGCGGAAATTCGCAAGTGGCTGCTAAATATCTTTTCACATTGCTGATCCAGAGAATAAGATAGAAGGCGTCAGAGTGATTTATCCGTAGGGATGAGCTCCAATTTGCCTAACATATTCTATCATTCAACAACGAAGCTGAAACGAGAATCCCTGGCAGCCTTGCCTGATGGATTGAAGCTGCGTTCACAAAATTCAACAACACCGTCAGTTCTCCAAAGTATGATTGTCGATGAACGCGTGCCATAGTTGGGTGCCACAATAAAAGGTGAACTAAGCGTTCTGGGAATTTCGAATGGCAGATCTTCTGAAACAACGTTATCACTCACCGCGAGTGTTCGGTCGTAAAGGAGCTTCGTGAGTTCAGTTTCGTTGATAGCGTTATTTTCAATCAGTGATGTAAGGTTAGCCTTGGTTCGAACGACTTTTGACCAGGGCGTATCCAGTGATGCATTGCTCAAACCATATATTTGAGGCTCGAGATTCGTTTGCAGATCATCACGGTTGGATAGGTACAACATGGATTCACCATCAGATAGCAATAAACTGAATCCAGCGTAGTCTCGCATCACAATTGAAGATGCAAATTCACTGAGTGATTGAGATCCGGCAACGAAGCTGCTGACTAGTGTGCCACGAGACTCGAATCTAGCTTTGTTTTTTTGTCCTTCGTGAAAATTGGTTACTGTCGCGAAGCGACCCGATTTGCTCATTGCTAGCCAAGTGCCGCCAGCCTGTAGATCGCGACCCGCGAGAAATGATTCATTGTTCAACCACCAATGCGCAGATTGCGTTGGTCGTCGATGAAACTCATCTCGGTTAGCGGCAAGGATCAGACGATATTGTGGATGTGCCTGCCAAGCAAATACAACGAGGCACATCGTTATTTTGTCCAACTAATCCCAAAAGGTAAGCATACTTTATTCGACACTGTCATAGGCTCCATGTATACAATATATGTAGCTATGCAAGCATTGTCGATCAAAAAACTTACCAAGATTTACCCGAATGGTAACCATGCGCTGAAAGGCATTAACTTCGATGTTGAAGCCGGCGACTTCTATGCGCTTCTTGGTCCCAATGGGGCAGGTAAGACAACTGCAATAGGTATTATTTGTTCGCTTGTCAGTAAGACTATGGGTGAAGTGGAGGTCTTTGGTCACAACATGGATGTTGATCTCGAAGCTGCTAAATCTTGCATCGGTCTTGTTCCACAAGAAATTAATCTAAACCTGTTCGACACAGTACTAAATATTGTAGTTAACCAAGCAGGCTATTATGGGATAGGACGCAGGTTGGCTTTGATACGTGCTCAGGAATATCTCACAGAGTTGAAACTCTGGGATCGCCGCTTTGAACAGGCGAGAAGTCTTTCCGGTGGAATGAAACGTCGCCTAATGATCGCTAGAGCGCTACTCCATAAACCCAAACTACTGATACTCGATGAGCCTACGGCTGGCGTCGATGTTGAAGTTCGCCGTTCTATGTGGGAGTTCCTCAGACGTATCAACAGTGAAGGAACAACAATTATTCTTACGACGCATTATCTCGAGGAAGCGGAAAGACTTTGCCGACATTTGGCAATTATTGATGAAGGAGAAATTATCGAGAATACGCGTATGAGCATTGTGTTACGAAAATTACAACGCGAGATTTTCATCTTGAGTCTTGCCGATCCTTTGGCCGAAACTCCTAAGCTTCTGGGGTTTGAAACAAAATTAAACGATCCATTCGAACTTGAAGTGGCCATCGATGCAAAACATGATCTAAATAGTCTTTTCGCTATACTTAGCGAGCAGGGGATTACAACTTTGAGCCTTAGAAATAAAACTAATCGACTCGAAGAACTATTCATGAACCTCGTTGAGAACAAGCAGGATAACAGTAGTTCGGCCGTTACATCTCCGCCATAACGTAGTGCAATTATGAATCTGATACTAAACTGGATTGGCCTGAAGACCCTGGTTCGAAAAGAGATTGTCCGAGTCATCCGTATCTGGATTCAGACCATTGTGCCACCAGCTATTATGATGACGCTGTATTTTATTATATTCGGTAATCTAATTGGGCCCCGGATTGGCAGTATGGATGGTTTCGATTACATGCAATACATAGCACCTGGCCTTATTATGATGTCGGTCATCACCAATTCGTACGGCAATGTAGTGTCATCTTTCTTTGGTGCTAAATTCGGACGACATATAGAAGAGATGTTGGTATCACCGATGTCAAATGCAACCGTAATCATAGGCCATGTAGCAGGGGGTATCCTTCGAGGTTTATTGGTAGGGATACTAGTTACGATTGTTGCACTTTTTTTTACAAATCTTGAAATAAAACATCCACTGATCACACTGTCAATGGTGTTTCTGTCTTCAACAGTTTTTGCGCTGGCAGGATTTATCAACGCCGTGTTCGCAAAAAAGTTTGATGACATTTCGATTGTACCAACCTTTGTTTTGACTCCATTGACCTATCTGGGGGGCGTGTTTTATTCAATATCTCTATTACCGGAATTTTGGCAAAAAGTATCGCTCGCTAATCCGATTATTTATATGGTGAACGCTTTCCGCTACGGAGTCCTCGGAATATCCGATATTAATATTGCCTATGCCTATCTAATAGTCGTACTTTTTGTTGTCGTTCTTTTTACCATCAGTTTAATTTTACTAAATCGTGGCATAGGTATTAGGGAGTAACACTAGCTGTCTCTTTCGACAATGTAATGTGTGAGCCACCGCAATGCTTCGGCGTCATCGCCAAATATTTCAAGTTTATTCAGACTTTTCTGCAGTAGTGTTTTGCAGCGTTGTTTTGCGACTTCGACACCAAAGAGAGATGGATAGGTGGCTTTCTCTAGATGTTGATCTGCACCGGTTTTCTTACCGATTACATCCGTTTTTCCTTCTACATCGAGAATGTCATCTTTGATCTGAAAAGCTATACCAATACTCGAGGAAAAATGCCGCAGCGCTTCCTGTTTGTCCGCTGGCAGGTCATCCGTAAGGAAGAGTACAGATGTGACAGATGCTTCTATGAGTGCACCGGTTTTCAGCGCATACATCTGTTCGAGCTCCATTTTTGTCATGTTTTGGCCTTCCGACAATAGATCAATCGATTGTCCGCCAGTCATGCCGAGTGAGCCGCAAGCTTTTGCAATTGTTTGGATGAAGCATATGAGTTTTTCGTAATTGATACCTGGTGCGGTTGCCAGAACTTCAAACGCTAACGGTTGTAATGCATCGGCAGCGAGTATTGCCGTAGCCTCGTCGAATTTCTGGTGGACGGTCGGATGTCCACGCCGCATATCATCATTGTCCATTGAAGGTAGATCGTCATGTACTAGCGAGAATGCATGAATGAGTTCGATAGCTATTGCCGGTGCATCCAGGTGGTCGACTTCAAGTTTCAAACATTCGCCAGTGGCATAGACGAGCAGTGGACGAATTCGCTTGCCTCCATTCAAGACCGAATAACGCATGGCTTGGTGCAAGCGACAGGGCATCACGCCTGAGTCTGGCAATATCTCCTCAAGCTTGATTACAATCCGGTTTGTATATTCAGAAATTCTTTCTGCAAATAGATTAGACAAATAGCTAACCTCCTCCATCTTTATCTTAATCAAGCCTACACTGAATCGATGCTGCGTGTGAAAGTGCGATTAATGACATTTATGAATGTGCATCCATGTCAATTGTGAAAATCGTGCCTTCGTGCATTACGTGGACTGGGATATAATCTCGCTCCCTAATAATCGGCTATAGCCACTACTGGATGATGCTAATGTGGGCACAAGCTCAACCTAACATTGCGCTTGTAAAATACTGGGGCAAGCGTGACGTTGCCAGAAACTTACCTGCTGTTAGCTCGCTTTCCATCACGCTCGATACACTTTATTCGCGAATGTCTGTAAATTTTCTCGATCATCTTGAATCCGATGAACTCATTGTGAATGGTAAGGCGAATCTTACAATGTTGCCAAGAGTATCAAGCTGTATTGATCAGATTACGGGCACTGATAGACCAGCCGCGAGAATCCAAAGCGAATATAACTTTCCGGTCGCAGCAGGTATTGCATCATCTGCTTCGGCATTCTCGGCTCTTGTTTTGGCAGCATATAAAAGTGTAGGACGAACTGCTGATACATTGACGATGGCGCGTGTTGCGGGGAGCGTGTCGGGATCTGCTGCACGGTCGTTTTATGGAGGTATCGTCGCACTGTGTGCTGGCGATGAAAATATTGATGTTCGATCAATTGCCAGTCCGCAGGACTGGCCATTAAAAGTAGTTATTGCAATTACTGAAACGGAACCCAAATGCCTGAGTTCAGGAGAAGCCATGATTCGTGGTGCGAAAACCTCGCCTTTCTATAAAAGTTGGGTTGAATCTCAATCCGAAGATTTTGAGATGGCCATGGAGGCAGTCGACACAAGGAATTTTGAACAACTGGCAGCGGTATCCGAACACAATTGTCTTAAAATGCACTCCGTGATGTGGACCTCGCATCCCCCCATTGTTTACTGGAATAATGCAACACTTGCTTGTATGGAGACAATTCGTAATCTGCAAAAAAAATCTGAGCCAGTATTTTTTACAATAGACGCCGGACCACAATTAAAAGCTATTTGTTTGCCTTCGGCCGAAGAAGTAGTCAGAAATGCTCTTTCAGATACTGAAGGCGTTGTTTCTACGTTGGTTAGTGGACTCGGGTACGGGGCACATGTTTTGAAGGAATTTTGATGACCACTGTTACTGCTCCAGGGAAAATTATCCTTTGTGGAGAGTATGCGGTACTCGATGGAGCTTCTGCTATTTGTATGGCAATCAATAGACGGGCGCGTGCCAAAGTGTGTGCAGTCAATGCCGATTTTCATACCGTACGTACAAGTGGACATGTTGATGGTGAGTGGAAATTTCGAGTTGACGAAAATGGTAGCTTCGAGTGGCTTAGGAGAGAGCCTCCCGCGGGTGGACTCGAATTGCTACAACAAATTTGGAAGACGCTCAAAATCAATGGGAAATTCGATATTGAATTGAATACCGAAGAGTTTTTTGACCCTGCTAGCCAATTGAAACTTGGACTTGGATCAAGTGCAGCATTGACGATTGCCTTGATTACCGCATTCTCCAATGCACTAGGAACTCCTCTCGATACAGGATCGGAGGCTGTAAAAGTACACCGGCTTTTCCAGCACGGTAGAGGAAGTGGCGTCGATATCGCTGCGAGCCTCAATGGTGGCGTCATCGAATACCGCATGCAAGAATCTGCAGTCTGTCGTTCGTTGAAATGGCCTACTGGGCTTGAATACGCAGTGCTATGGAGTGGTCGACCAGTGAGCACGAGGAAAAAACTCAAAAAACTTGATCGAGGTCACCAAAATGATAAACCCGCGGCAAGTATCACTTGTCTCCACGAGGCTGCGGAAGCAACAGCAATGACTTGGGCAACAGGCAGCACAACCGAACTGCTAGACGAATTTATTTGTTACATTGATGTACTTAAACAATTTGATGTTGATTATGATCTTGGCATATTCAATTCTGGACACAGGGAGCTGGTAGACCTTGCGACCAAAAGAAATGTAGTTTACAAACCTTGCGGTGCAGGTGGTGGCGATGCCGGTATAGTGTTTGCTACCGACAGACAAGCCCTCGAAAATTTTATATGCTGTGCCGAAGCAAATGGATTTCAATTATTGAATATCTCGCTAGAGGATCGTGGCGTACTTCTTGAAAATTGAGTAAATCATTGAGTGATTCACGAATAACCGATTTCTATCGGAAAAGCATCGCAGAAAGAATTGAAGCGTTGATGGATCGCAATATGATAGAAGCACCGGATGCGCGCGCACTGCTGAACGACGGTCAGCTACTTACGCTAGAGCTCGCCGATAAGATGGTAGAAAACGTGATTGGGATATTTGGGTTACCGTTGGCCACGGCACCCAATTTTCGTGTCAATGGCTGCGATTACATCGTGCCGATGGTCATCGAAGAGCCATCTGTTGTCGCTGGTGTTAGCAATGCAGCAAAAACAGCCAGAGAAGCAGGAGGTTTTAAATCTACGGTAACTGACGACCCGGTTCTTATTGGTCAGATTCAACTGATAGACATTGCGGAACCAGATACTGCAATGCAAGCATTAAATGCAGCAAGCAACGAACTCATTGATATTGCAAATAGTCTGCAACCGAACCTACTCGCTCGTGGCGGCGGTGCCAAGAAAATAGAATTATTTAAATATCATTTGCCGGATGGTAGGTGGACTGTTGTATTGCATGTGCTCATTGATACGCGAGATGCGATGGGAGCGAATATCGTCAATTCAATTTGCGAAGGAATAGCACCACGCGTGGAAGAAATAGCGTCTGGAAGGGCTTGTCTAAAAATTCTTTCGAATCTGGCGGATAAATCACTTGTGACTGCGAGTGTCACGATACCATTGGCGACGCTTGCTCATGAGGGATTCTCTGCAGATGAAGTGCGTGACGGCATAATTTTGGCAAACGAGTTTGCGAACATAGATCCGTATCGTGCGGCCACTCACAACAAGGGCATCATGAATGGAATCGATGCTGTCGCAATCGCCACCGGAAATGACTGGCGCTCTATTGAAGCGGCCGCTCATGCTTATGCTGTTCGTAACGGAGCTTATCGAGCGTTGACGAATTGGAATATGGAGGTCAATGGCGATCTGTACGGCGAACTTGTTATACCTATAAAAGTAGGTGTGATTGGAGGTTCTCTGCAAGCGAATCCTGCGGCTTTGATCGGACTCAGGATTGCAGGCGTAAAATCGGCAATAGAACTGGCTGAACTCATGGGCGCCGTTGGCCTTGCGCAGAATTTCGCTGCGCTTCGTGTGCTTGTTACGGAAGGAATTCAAAAAGGGCATATGAACCTACATGCTCGCAGTGTTGCCACAAGTGCAGGAACGCCAGCAGAATTTTTTAATCAAGTAGTTGAAGGCATGATCTGTAGTGGAGATGTTAAACCCTGGAAGGCGCATCAACTCATTGATAAATTCCAAAATACAAGCAAGACAAAAGATGCTGAAAGCAGTTCTGATAAAACAGTCCAAGGGACTGCATCGGGCAAAGTGATTCTACTGGGTGAGCATGCGGCTGTTTATAATCGGCATGTGTTGGCACTGCCGATTGAGTCAGCGGTAACGGCGGCGATTGCAGAAACGCGTGAAGATATTAATTTATCCATAATTGATTGGGGTCTAAAACAAAGCGTTACGATAAGAAACGCGGGAGAGAGTGGGATTGGTGCAGTACTAGCACTTATCATGCGCCAACTTGGTATAGCTGATAGAGGAGTCGATATTCATGTTCGATCGCGTATACCAGTTGCTATGGGGCTTGGTTCTTCAGCGGCTTTAGCAGTAGCACTCATCCGAGCTTTCGATAAATTGCTAGACCTAAACATGGGCAATGAAGCTATCAACAAGTTGGCGTATGAGTGCGAGAAGTTGGCACACGGAAATCCTTCTGGTATTGATAATAATATAGCAACTTATGGTGAGCCGGTTCTATATAATAAAAGTAGCATTACGAAAACCCAGTCCATATCGCTGCTCGAACCGCTACCGATCGTAATTGCTTCAAGCGGAATTCGGGGCATAACCAAAGATCAGATCGCTGGGGTACATTCTCGATTCAATAAAAATAAAGGCCTATATACAAAGATTTTCGATGAGATCGATGAGCTCAGCATAGCGGGCGCCATTGCATTGAAAAGTTGTGACTACGACACACTCGGTTCCTTGATGAATGTTTGCCATGGTTTTCTGAATGCGTTGCAGGTTTCAACACCGGAACTGGAAAAGATGGTTAACATTGCTCGTTCAAACGGTGCAATTGGCGCAAAGCTCACTGGTGCCGGTGGTGGTGGTTCGATAGTAGCATTATGTCCGGGTGAAGAGCTCAAGGTTGCAGAAAGGCTGCATGAGGCAGGTTATCAAATAGTCCGAATGGCAGAACTTTAATATGTTGGCATGTAGTTGGATATGCTAGAGAAAACTGATTTTTTGAAAAATGAAGAACTGATTCTTGTCGATTTGGACGACAATGAATTGGGATTCCTTAACAAGGAGAAATGTCACGACGGTGAAGGCATATTGCATCGTGCATTTTCACTCTTCGTGTTCAATTCTAATGGTGATCTCTTACTGCAGAAACGCAGTGAGAAGAAGAGATTGTGGCCGCTGTTTTGGTCTAACACTTGCTGTAGTCACCCGAGAAAAGGGGAATCGATGGAAATCGCCACCAGACGTCGTTTGAAGGAAGAACTCAATATTGAGGCTAGCTTAGAGTGCGTATACAAGTTTTCGTACCAGGCTCACTTTGGCGAACTTGGTTCCGAGAATGAATTATGTTCTGTATATCTCGGTAGAACGACACAGGATTTTGTTGCAAACAAAGACGAGATTGCCGATGCTAGGTATGTATCCTGCCAAGCACTACAAAACAAATTACAGGTAACACCGGAAGCATTTACACCCTGGTTCAAAATGGAGTGGAAGCAGCTCTGCAGCGAATTTACCAATAAGCTCAATGCTTATACGCGAGGTAATTAACAATCAAGGAAGGAGAGTAGTGTGGAGATATCGCGTCCGGATCGGGCGTACCGTACCCCGCATAGAAGGGTAATGGGAGGCTCTTCTGGCCAAACTCAAGAAACGTGGTTAATTTTCAATTAACTGACGTAGCGATAATACTCGATACCGATATCCTGAAAATGTCGTTGATTGGCCTGGCCGATTCTTTCAATAACGAATTCGTTCTTTGGTAGGTAGTCTAGGCCTTTGATTCTGCGTCCATCGTGTAGTGCTTTGTACTGTTTAAAATCGAGATCAATCGCAAATTCCATTGCCTCACTGAAACGAATCAA